>VFQU01000253.1_pt1 | contig 54667 bp, 62 predicted proteins | sample 3512311 | NCBI WGS metagenome assembly VFQU01 (sample SAMN10412377, study PRJNA504923) | tailings metagenome | isolation source: Relicate 3 Philex TSF3 active mining site | place: Philippines: Tuba, Benguet | collected 2017-08-29 | reverse complement strand
AGGGATTGGATGAAAGCGTCATGAGGCTCTCTTTGCTGAGGGCGGCAGGTGGCTGACGCACATGCACCCATTTTGGTCTATATTTTCAAATGAATCATCCAGTGCCTGCCGATCGGATGAGGCCACATGGATACCAATTGCGACACGGTGCCCTTTTGGCGGCCGCTTGTCTATACCTTCCTTAGCCGCCACTGCCCGGAAAACAGACTATTTTCATAGCAAAATGCCAGCAGATTAGGCAGGCATCGTGGGTGGCTTAAATTGGTATTGCATTGGCACTGAATGTGTGTTGACATTGTGTCAATAAGGCGCCTAGTCTTGAAAATCGTTTACACAAACGTCACCGATCCGCAAGAGATCGGCGGGCTAATAAACAGGGTTCGGCTTCGTCATGCGGGTAGGCATTATCGGCCTCGGCTATCGACTGGGTTATCTGGCGCGGGTGTTCTCCGCGGCCCGGAGCGATTTCGAAATCGTCGGCTATGTGGACCCCTCGCCTGCCGGTCTGCCCTATACGCAGGAACATGGCGTGTCGGTCGGCAAGGCCTATGACAGCCTCGAATCCCTGATCGACAACGGCAATCTCGACCTGTTGATGGTCGGGTCGCCCAATCATCTGCATCTGGGTCATATCCGCACCGGTCTCGAGCGCGGCATGAAGATTTTTGCCGAAAAGCCGGTGGTGACTTCAGTTGAAGACACGATGGCACTGGCCGAACTCATCGGCACTTATGGCGCCGACAATGTCATGGTCGGCCTCGTGCTGCGCTATGCGCCGCTCTATGTCGATCTGCGCAAGGCGCAGGCCGAGGGCAAGCTGGGCGAGATCGCCTCCATCGAGGCCTCAGAGCATATTCCGCCCTATCATGGCGCCTTCTTCATGCGCGACTGGCGGCGATATGAAAAATATGCCGGCAGCTTCATGCTCGAAAAATGCTGCCACGATCTCGATCTCTATAATGGCGTGATGGGCTGCCGCCCGCGCTATGTCGCCAGCTTCGGTGGTCGCCGCTCGTTCACGCCCGACAATGCGCCGCAAAGCGCCGGCGCCAACGATCTCGAAGTCTATCATCGCAAGCCGTCCGGCTGGCAGGGGTCGGACAAGGTGTTCGACAGCGATGGCGACATCATCGACTTCCAGACCGCTATCGTCAGCTATGAAAACGGCGCGGCGCTGACCTTTCATACCAATATGAATGTTCCCGACGACTTCCGCCGCTTTGCGGTGATCGGCGCCAAGGGCATGGCGGAAGGCGATTTCATCCGCAACTATTTCAAGGTCACCGACGCCCGGACCCGCGATCGACTGGAAGACAAGACCTACAAGACCTCCGAGCTTTCCCAGCATTACGGCGCCGACGAGCAGATGGCCGAGGACATCCTCAAGCATGTGCTCGAGGGCGCGCCGCTCCCTGTGTCGGTCACAGATGCGCTTGAGGCGGGCCTGTTGGCGCTCAGCATGGACGAAGCGATGCGCAGCAGGTCCGTCGTGGACATGGCCCCCATCTGGCAGCGTTTCGATGCTGCTCTCGGCCGCCGGAACTGAGGAGAAAGCCGATGACCAGCACCAGAAGCGCCACCATCTTCGCTCTCGCTCTGCTGGCTCCGGCCCTGATCTACATTCTGGTGATCGTGGCCTATCCGCTGGTCGATACGGTCATCCTGAGCTTTACCAATGCCTCGCTGCGCCCGGACTATGACTTTGTGGGATGGGCCAATTACCAGCGCATTTTCGGCGCCGGCAATTTCACCGAAGTCATCATCCGCACCTTCATCTGGACCTTCTTTTCGGTCTCCCTGAAGATGATTATCGGCATGTGCGGCGCCGTGCTGCTCAACGCCGCCATTCCGGGCCAGACCCTGTTCCGCATTCTCACCATGCCGCCCTGGATCGTGCCCATGGCGATCGGCATTTTCATGTGGGGCTGGATGTATAACGGCCAGTTCGGAATGATTTCCGGTCTGTTGCAGAATTTCGGCCTGACCTCGGGCCCCATTGCCTTCCTCGCCTATGGCCAGACCGCCTTCTGGGCCACCATCGTCACCGACGTCTGGATCGGCGTGCCCATGGTGACGATCTATTTCCTCGCTGCCATGCAATCCATTCCGCGCGATCTGCATGAGGCGGCCTGGACCGACGGGGCAGGGCGGTTCTACCGGTTCCGCCGCATCACCCTGCCCCTCATGGTGCCGGCCATCGTGACCATGAGCCTGCTCTCGCTCATCGCCACCTTCAACTCCTTCGACATCATCTGGATCCTGACCCAGGGTGGTCCGTCCAACCAGACGACCACCATGATCATCGACACCTACAAGACGGCCATGGGCTCGCGGAAATACGGCGAAGGCGCCGCGCGCGCCGTCGTCATCTCGATCTTCGTGACCATCTTCTGCCTCGTTTACTTCCGCGCCGTGCGCAAGCTCCAGCAGGGAGAAGCCAAATGAACGACCTCGCCCGCACCACAGAGATCGCCGCCGCCGATAGCCCCTCCAGCATCAAGCCGAAGCGCCGTTTCTTCGCCAGCACCAAACCCATGATCGACCGCTACAAGTGGTACGAGGTCGTCGGGCTTTATCTCGGCATCGCCGTCTTCCTGTTTTTCGTCCTGGCGCCCTTCATCGAAGGGTTCCTGGTGTCGCTGAAGCCTTTGGCGCAGCTCTTCTCGCGGCCCTATAGCTTCATTCCCAAGAATGGGTCCTTCGAGGCCTATGTCACCATGTGGCAGTCGGTGCCGGCACTGGGCCTGCACATCTTCAATTCCTTCTTCATCTCCACCGTGGTGACGCTGATCGTGGTCGCCATCGTTGTGCCGGCGGCCTACGCCTTTGCCCGCTTCAACTTCACCGGTGCGGGGTTGATGCTGGGCGGGTTTCTCGCCGTCAACATGTTCTCGGGCGCGGTCCTCTTGATCCCGCTGTTCAGGCTGATGCGGACCCTTGGCCTGCTCAACACCTATTGGGCCATGATCGTGCCCGGTGCCGCCTTCCTCATCCCATCGTCCATCTGGCTGTTGCGCACCTATATGCTGCGCATTCCGCGCGAGCTGGACGAAGCTGCCTGGGTCGATGGCGCCAGCCGTCTCTATACCCTGCGCCGGGTCATCCTGCCGCTGGCCATGCCGGGCATCGTGGTGGTCGCCATCATGACCTTCATCGGCGCCTACGCCCAGCAATTCATCTTCGCGCTGACCTTCAACTCCAAGACCGAATTCATGCCGCTGCCGATCGGGCTCTTCGCCTTCTTCGGCAAGCAGGAAGTGATCTGGAATGAGCTGATGGCAGCGTCTTTCGTCGGAATCCTGCCGGTCATGATCGTGATCGTGTTCCTGCAGCGCTATCTCGTCGCCGGTCTCACCGCAGGCGCCGTGAAGCAGTAAGCGAGGGCCCGAGGGGGCCCGCATCAAGGGAGACTACAATGAACAAGACTATCGGTTTGATGGCCGTGTCGATGCTGGCGCTGTCCAGCGCGTCCGTCGGCGCCTTTGCCCAGGATGTGAAGGAAATCAGCTTCATCAACTGTGGCGACACCCTGACCCAGGGCTATGCCGAGAGCTTCGCAGAATGGGAAGCTGCCAATCCGGGGTTCAAGGTCGTCCCGGAAATCGTTGGCTGGGGCCAGTGCCAGGATAAGGTTACAACGCTTGCCGCCGCTGGCACGCCCGTTGCCCTTGCTTATGTGGGCTCGCGCACTCTCAAGCAGTTTGCCATGAACGACCTGATCGTTCCTGTGCCGATGAGCGAAGAGGAAAAGGCCGCCTACTACAATTACGTGCCCGATACCGTTACCTTCGACGGCACACAGTGGGGCGTGCCCGTCGCGTTCTCGACCAAGGCCTTCTATTGGAACAAGGACCTGTTCGAAGCCGCCGGCCTCGATCCCGAAACGCCGCCCAAGACCTGGGAAGAAAAGATCGCTTTCGCCAAGCAGATCACCGAGAACACCGATGCGGCCGGTTATGGTCTTGTTGCCAAGACCTTCGACAACACCATGCACCAGTTCCTTCATTGGGTTTACACCAATAACGGTTCGGTCATCGATGCCGATGGCAATATCACCCTGAACTCCCCCCAGGTTCTCGCTGCCCTGACCGCACTGCGTGACATCGTTCCCTATTCTGAAGAAGGCCCGACCGCCTACGAACAGAACGAAGTTCGCGCAATCTGGCTCGATGGTGGCGTGGCCATGATCGAAGCGTCTCCGGGCGCCGCCATCCGTGCCGAGGAAGCCGGCATGAACTGGGGCGTTGCCGACCTGCCGCTTGGTCCCGATGCTCAGGGTCCTGGCACACTGCTGATCACTGACGCTCTGGCCGTGTTCAAGGGTACTGGTGTTGAAGAGCAGGCAATCAGCCTTGCCAAGTTCCTGACCGACGGCGAGCGCCAGTGGAACGCCGAAATGGCCCAGGGCCTGACCCCGCTGCGTCCGCTTGAGCCGCAGACGTCCGAACTGGTTGCCGAAAAGCCCTACTGGAAGCCGTTCCTCGACGGTATCGAGTTTGGTGGCCCCGAGCCGCTTTTCTCTGACTATATCGGTCTGCAGAACGTCATGATCGAAATGGTCCAGTCGGTTGTTACTGGCGCGGCCGAGCCGCAGGCTGCCCTTGAAAAGGCCGCTGCCGAGCTCGAACAGTACAAGTAAGGTCCTCCCCCCGGCCGTCGCCCTTCGGGGCGGCGGCTGACCCCTTCATTTTGCGGAGCCGCAGACCATGTCGCAACTCAGCCTCAAGCGCCTCGAAAAGAGTTTCAACGAAGCCCGCATCATCAAGGGCATCGATCTGGAAGTGTCCGAGGGCGAATTCGTGGTCTTTGTCGGCCCCTCCGGCTGCGGTAAATCCACCCTGCTGCGCATGATTGCGGGCCTTGAAGATGTGACCGAGGGCAGCATCGAAATCGGCGGAAGCGTGGTCAATGACCTGCCGCCGGTCAAGCGCGGCATCGCCATGGTCTTCCAGTCCTATGCGCTCTATCCGCATATGAGCGTTTACGAAAATATCGCCTTCCCCCTGCGCGTCGAAAAACTGCCCCAGGCCGAGGTCGATAAACGCGTCGCCGCTGCCGCGAAGGTGCTCCAGCTCGAAAGCCGTTTGCAGCACCGTCCCGGCCAACTCTCCGGTGGGCAGCGTCAGCGCGTCGCCATCGGCCGCGCCATCGTGCGCCAGCCCAAGATTTTCCTCTTCGACGAGCCGCTGTCCAATCTCGATGCCGCGCTGCGCTCGGAAATGCGTATCGAGCTTATGGAACTGCACAAGCGCCTCGGCTCCACCATGATCTACGTGACCCACGACCAGGTCGAAGCCATGACCATGGCCGACAAGATCGTGGTTCTCGATGCCGGCACCATTGCCCAGGTCGGCTCGCCCCTCGACCTCTATCACCGGCCAGACAATCTCTTTGTTGCCGGCTTTATCGGTAGCCCAAAAATGAACTTCATTTCCGGCAAGGTGCGATCCGCCGACGGAACCAGGGCCATTGTCGATCTCGGTACGCTCGGCACAATCGAATTGCCGCGTTCGAACACGGCAATTGCAGGTGAAAGCGTGACGCTCGGCATCCGCCCCGAACATCTCACTCTGGGTGACGCGGGCTTCACGCTGGAAACCACGCCGAACATTGTCGAACAGTTGGGCATTCACACGATCACCTATTCGACACTGCCCGGTGGCGAGAATTTCATCGGCCTGTTCGAGGGCAACCCTGATCTCGTCGACGGTAAGCCGGTGCGTATGAGTTTTGCGATCGACAAGGTGCATCTGTTCGACGCCAAGGGTCTGGCCGTGTATTAAGCCTCTCCGGGGAAACAGGGGGGATGTAATGCTGGATATTGTGGGGTTGTTGCAGACTGAGAAGGACGCTTTCACGCGCTCCGAACAGGCGCTGACCGATTTTGTACTCGCCGATATCGATAGCGTGCTCAAAATGTCCATTGTCGATCTTGCGGCGCAGGCCGATGTATCGCCCCCGACCGTTACCCGCTTCTGCCGGCGTCTGGGCTGCGACAGCTATGCCGATTTCAAGGTGCGGCTGGCGCAGTCGCGCTTCGTCGGACAACGCTATTTTGCGCCTGCCTCGGGTCCCTCAAGCGTCCGCGATATTGCCCAAGGCGTCATCAACGGTATCCAGTCAACCGTTTATGACACGTTCGAGCATTGCGATTTCGACGCAGTGGAGCGGGCGGCGGAGTCGCTGGCCAAGTCGAGCTTCATCCTGTCCTTCGGCTCGGGCGGCTCTTCTTCCATGCTGGCGACCGAAGCCGAAGCAAGGCTGTTCCGGCTGGGCCTCAAAGTCTCATCATCCACCGACCATCAGGTCCAGATGATGCGTGCGGCGTCCGCCATGTCCGGAACCGCCATCATCGCCTTCTCGCTCTCCGGAAATAATCTGCCGCTGGTCAGGGCGCTATCGGTCGCCGGCGAATATGGCCTTACCCGTGTGGTCATGTCCCGCTCCGGCTCGGCCATGGCCGAACAGGGCGATGTGTTCCTGCCCGTCAGTTGGCGTGAAAACCAGGATATTCTGCGTCCAACGCCAGCCCGCTATGCCTTTCTCGCCACGCTCGACATCCTCGCGCAGACCATTGCCGCTCGGCTCGGCCCCCCCGCCGTCGCCACGATGCGCCGCATTAAGCATCAGCTCGTTGTCAATCGCGACGGCGATGATGCTCAGCCGCTAGGGGATTGAGGTTGCGCGGTCCCTCGACGCATTGGATGCGGCACCTCCCCCTTGACGGGGGAGGATGGGAGGGGGTGCGCCACATATTGGATGTACCGAGCCTGCCGGTCCCCCACCCCAGCCCTCCCCGCAAGGGGGAGGGTGCCGCAGCGGGTTTGCCGGAAACCACATTTTACGCCGGATAGAACTTAAGATGACCTATGCTTTCTCACTTGTCACCACATGGTCTCCCGCAACCGATAGCGAGCCGTTGGGCTATGGGCTCGAACTGACCAATACGGGCGACGCGCCGGTCGCCAATTTTCAGCTCGGCTTTTCCGGGCCCGCCCGCATCGACCCGCATGCGACGCTCGAAAATGGCAGGCTGCTCAAACGCCTGTCCAACCACACGCTGATCGCACCGCCGGACGGTTTCGTGCTGGAACCGGGCCAGACCTGGACAGCGACGGCGCGTGGCCTCTCCTATGGATTGCGGCATTGGAGCGACGGCGCCAATGCGGCCTATGTCGTGCTCGAAGACGGTACGCTCGTATCCATCCCCGTCGCGGCGACGCAGGGCAAGGGCCACAATGCGCCGCTGCTCAAGGGCACGGCGCGTTTTCCCGTGCCGGCCAAGGCACCGGTGGCGCATTCGATCATTCCCTGGCCCAAGCATGTGGCGACATCAGGCAGTCGGGTTGCGCCGGTCGGTTTCGAACTCCAACCCGAAGGCGCTCTGTCTATCCAGGCTGCCGATGCCTTTGCCGATCTCACCGCCGATCTCTTTCCGGTCGAAGCCATTGTCCGCCCGGCCTCCGAGGGCGGCATGGCTGTGCATGTGACGGAAAAGCCCGGTCTCGGTGATGAGGCCTATGAAATCGCTTTCACCGAGAATAGCGCCGGTGTCACTGCCTCGACCCATGCTGGTCTCTTCTATGGCCTGGTGACGCTCGGCCATATGCTGCGCGGGGCGCGCCAATATCCGGGGACGTTTACCTGGCCGACCGGCGGCACCATCCACGACGAGCCGGGCTTCGTTTTCCGCGGCAGTCATCTCGATGTGGCGCGGCAATTCTACACCGGCGCCGAAGTCAGCCGGCTGATCCGCATCATGGCCTGGAACAAGATGAACAAGTTCCATTGGCACCTGACAGAGGACGAGGCATGGCGGCTGGAGATCGAAGCCTATCCCGCCCTCACCGAAATTGCCGCCTGGCGCGGCCATGGCAAGGCGCTGCCGCCGCTCCTTGGCTCGGGTCACCAGCCCACGGGTGGATATTATTCCAAGCAGGTGGTGCGCGAGATCGTCGCTCTCGCCGACGATCTCGCCATAGCGGTCATTCCCGAAATCGACATGCCCGGCCATTTCTACGCCGCGCTACAGGCGCTGCCGGAGTTGCGCGATCCCGATGAAACCGGCGAATACCAGTCGGTTCAGGGCTTTCCCAATAACAGTCTCAATCCCGCGCATGAGCCGGTCTATAAATTCGTTGAAAAGGTCATCGACGAAACGCTGGAGCTCTTCCCCGCAGGCATTTTCCATCTCGGCGCCGACGAAGTGCCGCTGGCAGCCTGGTCCGGTTCACCGCTGGCGCTTGATATGATCGAGAAGATGGCCGGCCCGGCCATGCGCAAGAAGCATGAGGCCCAGTATAACCAACTCGGCAATCACCACGGCGCCGACGAGATTGAAGGCTCGCCCACGGCGATCCTGCAGGCCGAGTTCATCAGGCGCGTCCACCAATATATCGCCTCCAAGGGCGCAATTACCGGCGGTTGGGAAGAAGCGGCCCATGGCGATGCGGTGGCCAAGGACAAGGCCTATGTCATCGGCTGGCGCAATGTGGAAATCAACGCCGCGCTGGCCGAGCGCGGTTTCGACATCGTGGTCTCGCCCGGCCAGCGATATTATCTCGATATGGCCAATGGTGTGTCCTGGGCCGAGCCTGGGGCTGGCTGGGCCGGTTGGTCCGGCCCGCAGGAGACTTATGAATTCGAGGCGCGCGAAGGCTTTTCCGACAAGGGACGTCAGCACCTGCTCGGTGTCCAGAGCTGCATCTGGTCCGAGAGCATGACCGACCGCGCCATTTTCGACCGTCTTGTCTTCCCGCGCCTGTCTGCAATTGCCGAAGCCGGCTGGACACAGCCGGAGCGCAAGAGCTGGGATCGGTTCAAGGCGATCGTCGGGCTCATGCCCATCATGTATGGGCACTGGGCAACTGAATAGTCTCGTCGCCTAAACGCGCGGGCCGGGATCCATCAGGATATGGATGCGGTCCGCGCCCATCCGGGCCAGCTTGAGCATCAGCGTCTTGCGGCGTGCCGGGGCCAGCGGCGTATCCGAGCTGTCGCGCAGGATGGCGCCGTCATGGCCATCGGCAACGATCAGGCCCTCGCTTTCCGGAAAGATGCCGGCATCCAGCTCGGGCGGCTTGGCGAAAAAGAACTTGTCGGAAAATTCCCGGTATTCGGGCCATTTACGGTCGACCTGGAAATCGATGAGGCTCGATTTGATCTCGATGATCCAGATTTCTCCACGCGGGCCAACGGCCAGAACATCGGCCCGCCGGCCATTGGCCAGCGGGACTTCGGCATAGCAGGCCATATCATGGCGTTCGCGCAACATCCGCATCACGCCTCTCTGCACCCGCAAGGCCGTGGCCGACTGGCGCAGATCGACGATTGGCGGCAGCTCTTCAGCCATTGGGGCCAAGCGGCTCCGGCGGCATGTCGGCAGGCGCCTCGGCCTTTTTGGTACCCAGCGCAAAGCTCGACGCCCAAAGCCCGGCCAGCAGCAGCGGCAGGCAGACCAGGTAGGACGCGCGGATATTGACGAATTCCGCGACGAAACCGAGCAAAGGCGGCGCGAGGAAAAACACCACGAAACTCACCTGGCCCAAAGCCGCCACATTGACCGAAGCCGGCCGATCGGTGCGCTGCGCTGCCGCCGAAACCGCCAGCGGATAAACGGCCGAACACCCCGCACCCATCAGTGCGAAGCCCAAAAGAGCGAGTTCGGGAACCGGAGCTGTGCCTACGAGCAGCGCGCCAAGGCTGGCAAAGCTCAGCATCACCATGGCGACATTGCGCGGGCCATAGCGGGCGACAATCGGGTCGGCGCTGAGCCGCATCACGGCCATGAAGAAGGCAAAGAGCGTGAGGCCCATGCCGCCCACAAAGGGTTCGACCGCAAAGACGTCGCGCATATATATGGCCGACCAGTCGATGCCTGCACCCTCCACGAGGAAGGCCGCAAAACCGATGAGACAAAGCGGCAAAAGACCCAGATTGGGGAAGGCAATTTTGTGCCCGCCTTCTTCGGAGCGGCCGCGATTGGGCTTAGGGGTATTGGTGGCCCCATAGATCAGATAGCCGCCAATGATGACGATAATCGCTGCGATGATGGCCATATGAATACCTGCCGGCAGGCCGGACTGGCGGATCATAGCACCAAAGAGCGCCGTAATGAAAAAGCCGACGCTCCAGAAGCCATGGGCGCGGTTCATGAACCGCTTGCCGGTCTGGGCTTCCAGCCGGTCGATTTCGACATTGAGATTGATTTCAAGCGCGCCGGACATGAGCCCGACAATCAGCAGAACGCCGAACATGGCCGGCGCCGTCGGCAACCATGGCACGACGGCAAAGAGGATGGCTGGTCCGAGCGTGGTGATGAAGGCGGTGGTGCGGAAGCCGAGACGCTCGATGATCGGTGCGCCGAAGGTGAGCGAGATCAGCGAGCCGATGGCCATGCCGATCATGGTGAGGCCAAGCTGGCCCTCCGTCACGTCGAGATGGCGCTGAATATCGGGCAGGCGCGACATGAGGGCGCCCGTGGTGACGGCGAAAAAGAAGAAGCAGGCATAGATGCGATGCTGCGCGGCAATCATGGGGTGACAACTTTAGTGGTTGGGCGGGGCGCCAGCACATGTGCGGTGGCAAGGCCCAGAAGAACGAGGGGGAAGCCGACGCCGAACGCCCAGCGGATGCCGAAATGCTCGGCAATATAGCCCAGAAGCGGCGGTCCGAGGAGGAAGGCGGTGAAGGAAATCTGCGCCAGCGCAGCGACATTGATGGCCGCGGCGCGGTCGGTAAGCTGTGCGGCCGCCGACATGGCCAGCGGAAAGAGCGCGCTGGAGCCGATGCCGATCAGGGCGAAGCCGAGATAGGCCGCCCAGCCGTATGGCGCGAAGAAAACCAGCAGAACGCCCATGCCCAGCACGACCAGCAGGAAGCGCGCCACATTGACCGGGCTGAAACGCTCGACAAAGCCATCGGCGAAAAAGCGGGCCAGTGCCTGAGAGCCTGCGACGACCGCGACAGCGAAGCCGGCCCAAAAAGGGGCAGCGTCGAACATGTTGCGCATATAGATGGCCGACCAGTCGATGCCGGCCCCTTCCATCAGCATGGCCGACAGACACACCGCGACCAGGGCGAGAATGGCCAGCGTCGGCCTGGCGAAGCGCGGGGTTTCTTCCGTGCTCGATCCGGTACGGTGCGGGGCCGGCTCAAAACGCCCCAGCCACACCAGTGTCGCTACAATGACGATAGGCACCATGACCATGAGGTGTATCTGCGGGGAGATACCGGCCTGGGCAACGAAGGCGCCCACCATGCCGGCTGAGAAAAAGCCCAGGCTCCAGAAGGCATGCGCCCGGCTCATAATGCGCCGGCCGATGGCGTGTTCGACCCGGTCCGCCTCGATGTTGAGGATGATCTCGATGGCTCCGATGACCAGGCCCACCGGCACGAGGAATAGGAAGAACATCAGCGGGCCTTCGGCCCACATGGCCAGCGCATAAAGCGCCGAGAGCAGGGGGATTGCGGTGAGCAACACGCGCCGATAACCCACCGTTTCGATCAGCCGGCCGGCAAAGGTTAGCGAAATCAGCGTGCCCAGGGCCGAGCCGATTAGCGCCAGGCCCAGCTGTCCTTCGCCCACGCCCATAGCCTGCTGGATGTCGGGCAGGCGGGGGAACATGCTGCCCATACAGAACGAATAAACGAAAAACGCCCCGAAGACCTTGATCTGGGGCGGCAAGGCAATGCCGAATCGCATGTCTGGAAATGCTCAATAGATCAGATTGGAAGACAGGCTATGCGATTTCCGCAGGGCTGAGAATAGCGCCCCGATGCGGCGTGAGAGGATTATTGCAACGATTGCATTCCGGTCACACGGCGGAACTGATGAAATGGTCGTCGCGCAGCACATTGGTTCCGTTCATCAGGCTCCGCACGATTTCGAGGCGACGGAACTGACCGCCTTGCCGGCTGTCGCCGTCGCGCGCCGGCGTCGTGGTCCTGCCGCGCCGGTCGGGGCCGAAATAGCTCGCCGTTTCGTAATAGACCAGGTTTTGTCCCACCTGCCGCGCGATGCGCTCTACGACCCGGCGGCGGGTAAAGGGCATGGTGATGATATCGTCGAACCCCATATTGAGGCAGGCGCGGATCGCCTCGACCGAGGGGCTTTCGGCAAAATAGATCAGCGGTGAGAACCGTAGCTTTCGGCTGGGGCTGAACCGCACGCTGTCTGCCGTGCTGCGCAGCGAGGCGACGTCTTCGGTGGCCGAAAACAGAAAGAAGCAGATCGGGGTTTGCTGGGTTTGCTGCTCGGCCTGGGCAATGGTGGTGAACGACGCGACGCCGGCAAAGCCGAGTCCGCGCGCCATGTCCATCAATGCTGCGCCGGGACCGTCTTCCGGCCCGACCACATAAGCGTATGCCCGCATCCGCATCGCCCGATTCTGTCCTGCATCCGGCGCGAATGCTAGGACCAAGCTGCTAACATCGCGCTAATGCGCAAAAGGTGCGGCTTGCCATATCGGACCTCTCCACAAAAAAACGGCCGCCCGTCGGGGGCGGCCGAAATTCTTGCGCGGCAGGACCAGTTACTGGATGCACACCGTGGTTACGCCGCGATTGCGGAAACCGAGAGCGGTGGCCGCTGCCTTGGAAAGGTCGATGATCCGCTTGCCGTGGAAAGGGCCGCGATCATTGATGGTCACTTCTACGGTCTTGCCTGTGCGTTGATCGGTGACTTCAACCTTGGTGCCGAAGGGCAGGGTACGGTGCGCCGCGGTCATGGCATTTTCGTTGAAGATTTGTCCCGAGGCGGCCTTCTTCCCGTGGAAGCCGGGGCCATACCAGGATGCGCCACCACATTGGGCATAGGCTGCGCCGGAGAAACTGAGAACGATTGCGGCGCATGCGGCGGCGATAACGGCTTTCTTAGTCAATGCACTAGGGCTCACTGTAGTTGTCGATGGCCGGCTGACTAAGGGGGCGCAACGGCCAGATTGTGAGCAAATCCGGCCTTTCCCATCAGTCAGCCAGCTCTGTTGCGCATTTGCATCCGAATCCGGGAAGGATTTTGGTAACCCTTCGGGTCAAGAATCGGGAAACCGTAGAAACCGAATCTGCAAAACGTCGATTCAGAACGGTTGAGGCGCGTCAATCGCTATCGAGGCGAAACCTGTTTGCGCGCTGTGGCAGATGAGCAACGGTTCCGCCAAACCTGCAATTTGGGCCCGATAAGGCCGCGTTCTGATCGTGGCCGACACCGATTTTGCGGCCCCATCGCGGCTTTGCGGCGCGAATGTGGCGGCAATTATGGCCGTGCGAGCGGCAAAAAAAAGAATGGGCGATGGCAAGCCACCGCCCAAGTCCAACAGGGAAGGATAGGTGCGCTCAGCCCTGCGGCTGAGGCACGATGCGCAGATAGGGCTTCAGTTCTTTCCAGCCCTCGGGATATTTGGCCTTGGCAGCGTCGTTGGAAACGGCGGGGACGATGATGACATCTTCGCCGCTCTTCCAGTTGACCGGCGTCGCAACCTGATGCTTGGCGGTCAGTTGCAGGCTGTCGATGACACGCAGCACTTCATCGAAGTTGCGGCCGGTCGAAGCGGGATATTCGATCTTGAGCTTGACCTTCTTGTCCGGCCCCACGACGAAGACCGAACGCACGGTCAGCGTATTGTCGGCATTGGGGTGGATCATGTCATAGAGACGGGCCACCTTGCCTTCGGTATCGGCCAGAAGCGGGAAGTTGAGAGCAGCGCCTTGCGTCTCCTCGATATCCTTGGCCCAGCCGCCATGATCCTCCAGCTTGTCGACGGACAGGCCCAGCACCTTGACGCCACGCTTTTCGAATTCCGGCTTCAGCTTGGCGGTGTAGCCCAGCTCGGTCGTGCAGACCGGGGTGAAATTCTTGGGGTGGCTGAACAGGACAGCCCAAGATCCCTCGATAAAGTCGTGGAAATGGATCGTTCCCTCGGTGGATTCGAGGGTGAAATCTGGGGCGGTATCGCCAATCAGGATCGCCATTGTCGTCTTCCTTCGCCCACGCGCGGTGGGTCAATTCGTTCCTTGGTAGAATATCGTGCCAATGGCGCCTGATAGAAGCGCCAGGCGGCGAAATGCTTTTGCCTTGTTTGTCGTGGGGGCGGCAAGGCGTTGCCACAATCCCGGCCGGACGAGAATGAGCGGGTCTATTCGCCGCTGCCGGTTACCATCACAGAGCCCTGCATGGGCTGGGCGGTCGGCGCACCATTTTTCCAGGTCACATCGGCACCGTTGAGCGGCACGACTGAAAGGCTCATCTTGCCTGAGCCTTGCTGGATTTCGCGCGCATGGGCCAGATAGATCAGCGAATTGTTCGCCGCGTCATAAATCCGCGTCACCCGCAGGGACTTCCAGATCAGCGAACGGCCTTGCTGGAAGATTTCCTGACCACTGCCCCGCAGGCTGATATTGCCGACACTGATCGGCCCCACCGCGGAGCAATCGAGCGCCGAATAAGACGGGTCCTCGAACCAATTGCCCTGGCTCATACGGTCGATAAAGGAGCGGTTGAAGAAGGCCAGGTGGCAGACAACGCCCTCAACATCGGGATCTGCAATGGCCTCGACCGAAATGTCGTTCCCGGTCCAGTCCACACCGACATTGCCGACCTCGTTGCGATTGCCGCAGGCGGCGAGCGCCAGTGCGGCGACGGTGACGATGGCGATGCGGGCAATGGCGTGCATGGATGGTCTCCGGGGTTGCGTGGGAAACATGGTGTGGCTGGGCCAACGGCGCAAGGCTTAGCCTTGGCTCCCCGTCTATCTGCCGACCTTTTTTGCTATCACCCTCTCCAGCCAGCGCACCAGGAGCGAGAGGGAAATGGTCATGGTGAGGTACAAAAACGCCACCACATTATAGGTCTCGAAGAACATGAAACTGCTCGAAGCAGAGAGCTTGCCCAATTGGGTAATGTCCTGGACGCCCAAAGCCGAAACCAGCGCCGAGTCCTTGACCATGGAAACAAAGTCATTGCCCAGCGGCGGCAATATGGTGCGCAGCGCCTGCGGAAAGACAATGTGGCGAAAGCAGTGCCATCGGCTGAGGCCAAGGGATCGCGCTGCCTCGACCTGTCCCCGGCCCACGGCCTCGATGCCGGCCCGAAAGATTTCGGCGATGAAGGCCGAATAGCATACCGTCAGCGCGAAAATGGCCCGCCAGACGAAGTCGAAACCGCGCACGCTGGCCTTTGGTATCCAGCCATTGCCGATGAGCGGCGCCAGCACCCAGTTATAGGCTTCCACCAGTGCCGGGGCGCCGACAAAGGCTATGTAGAAAAGAAAGACCAGAATCGGGATGCCACGGATGATCTCGACATAGAAGGTGGCAACTTCCACCAAGACCCGGTTTCCGGATGTGCGGGCCAAGGCCACCAGAAGCCCGAGTATCGTCGCGGCGAAGAAGGCGATGATCGTGACCCAGAGCGTGGTGACGACACCACCCGACAGCGTACGGAAAATGCTGGAATAGGTCTGATTGGCACTGATGGCCCAGAGGCCGAGAACGAACAGCAGTAGGGTAGCCAGCAGCCAATAGGGCAGGCGGGAGAAGAGCGAGGGACGGCGGTGGCTATTGGTCATGAGGGGAAGTCGTCAACAGGACGATACGGCATCTCCCCTTGAGGGGAGGCTGGGTGAAGATGGCGCCACTCTGGATGCCGAAATGACCGGGGGAAGCCGGCCTCGCTGGGGATCTATACCCCGCCCGATCCGGGCAGGGTATAGGTCCAGTGGACATGACAATCGGGCCCTATTCCGCCGCGTATTCGAAGAACCAGTAATTGATGCGCTCATCGAGCCAGCCCTCTTCGCGCAGCTGGTCGAGCGCGGCATTGAAGGGTTCGACGAGGTCGGAGCCGGGAGTGAGGATAAAGCCCAGCGGGTCGGACTTGATGCTTTCGCCCACCTGCTTGAAGGCTCCCGGATCGGCGCCGATATAGCCGGTCGCGGCCGCCTGGTCGGCAATGATGGCATCGACGTCACCCACCTTGACCGCCTGCACGGCGGCGCCGAAGCTGTCGAAGGTCTTGACCCGCGGATTGGCCTCGTCGCCATCGAGAATATCATAGATGGCGGTGTAGAAGGATGAGGTGCCTGCCTGGGCGCCAAACAGCAGATCGGGGTTTTCCGCGAAGCTTTCGGCCCCGGTAATGCGCTCTTCATCGGCACGAACCAGGAAATACTGTTCGACGGTGATAAAGGGATCGGTGAAATCGATCTGTTCGGCGCGTTCCTCGGTGATGGTGATGCCATCGGCGCCAATGTCGAACTGGCCGGTCCGCACGGCTTCGATCATCACGTCCCAGGCGGTCAGGTCCCACTCAACGACGGCGTTGAGGCGCTTGGCCACTTCGTTGATGACGTCATATTCGAGCCCGATGCCCGCGCCGTCCGGACCGGCGAAATTCAGCGGATAATAGGCGTTTTCGGTGACCGCATGGATCACCCGGCCTTCAAGGTCCGGCAGGTCCTGTGCCAGTGCCGGAATAGCGGCGACGGACAGCGCGACGCCGGCGAGCAGAGCGGATAACTTGTTCATATCAAAAACGTCTCCCGGAAATGATCCCCGGGAGACTAGACCAAGCTACTCACCTTTGGGAATGGCCAAAAGCCTCAGGCCTCGTCGTTGACGTCGGCGCCGGGGCCGTTCTTTTTCAGCGACTCGATGGCATTCTTTGCCGATGCCTTTGACGTATAGGTCTCGGTGCGCACCATGGTTTCGCCATTGCTGGCCACGAAGCGCACGAAATGCTGCCCATCTTTGGAGGCGACGATTTCGAAACGGTAGCCCGAGCCGGTTTCATCCTTGGACAGATCGACAGTGATCGCGTCCGGCGCGTTCTTTTTCAGCGACTCGATGGCGCTCTTGGCACTGGCCTTCTGCTTGTAGTTTTCCGACCAGAAGATCTTCTCCGAATTATAGGAGAAGTCGAACTTGAACTGTTCATTGGCGGCATTGGTGATGTTGAACTTGTGTGCCACGACGCTGGCCTCCCTTGAGTCTTTCCGATTTGAGACTAACGCAATCGCTTGCTTTGGAAACCCATTAGTTTTCGTCGGCAATGCGATCAACATGACCCAGGTCACGATCCGGATCGATCCTGTCGCGGACCATGCGCTTGAGCGCCCGGCTGTCGGGAAAGCCGCCATCGCGCTTGCGCTCCCAGATCAGTTCGTCGTCATAGTGGATTTCGAATATGCCGCCGGTGCCCGGCGCGAGCACAACCTGGCCCAGTTCGAGACTGAAGGTGGAGAGCAGTTCCTGCGCCATCCAGGCCGACCGCAAAAGCCAGTTGCATTGCGTGCAATAGGCAATGGTGATGGTCGGCTTGCCCGGCACGCTCACTTGCGCTTCCGGCCGGTTTCGGCGGGCTCGACCAGGCTGGCCAGAATCTGATCGACCAGATCGAGATCCTGCCTCTTGCCGGAGGCCTGCTGCTGCAGGTCCACCAGATAGGAGGTGGTGTAGTAAAGCCGCCGCGCCAGCATGGTGGCGATATGGAGGGAAAATTCCGGATGCCCGTCGAGAAAGGTCAGCGCATCGGGGATTTCATAGGCGATGACGTCGGACAGGGCCTTGACCGTGGCCGAATGGGGCATGTCGAGCAGGACCGCCATTTCCCCAAAGATCGAGCCTGGCTCGTCCACATGGGTGACCTGGGTGCGCTCCCGGATCACCTCGACCTGCCCCTCGACCAGAACCAGAAGCTTTCCCAGCCGTTCGCCCTCGGGCAGCATCACCTTGCCAGATTTGAAACTGACCTTGCTCAGCGATTTGCAGTAATCGAGAATATCGGACATGGCCCCCGCCTTTGCCTGCGCAGTTGTGCAAATCTAAAGCATTGGCAGGGCGATGCAAAGCGCCCGCTCAGAGGTGTTTTGCAATGTCGGGTGCGATATCCTTCGGCTCGGTGGTCGGCGCATACCGCTCGATCACCTGCCCGTCGCGGCCGACGAGGAACTTGGTGAAATTCCACTTGATCGCCTCGCTGCCCAAAAGGCCCGGCGCCGACGCCTTGAGCCATTGCCAGAGCGGATGGGCGTCCTCGCCATTGACATCCACCCGCGCGAACATGGGAAAGCTCACGCCATAATTGAGCGAACAGAATGACGCGATCTCTTCGGACGTGCCGGGCTCCTGTCCGGCAAACTGGTTGCAGGGAAAGCCCAGCACCACCAGTCCGCGATCCCTATAGGTCTGATAGAGCGCCTCAAGCCCTTCATATTGCGGGGTCAGCCCGCACTGGCTGGCCGTGTTGACCACCAGAACCAACTGGCCCGCATAGTCGGCAAGCGCCTGATCCTTGCCGTCGAGCCGCGTGGCAGAGAATTGGGTGAATGTGGTCATGGGCGAAATTCCTTAGTGGTAGCCAAGAGGTAGGCACACCCCACCCGATCCGCAATGCGACGCTTTAGGCATGCAGAAGTGCCGGACGGCTCGAAAACCTCCGGCGTCGTTTCGTTGATGGTGCCCCGAGACGGTTTCTGCCTCTGAAGTAAAAGTGAGACGAAAGCTGCCCCACGACGCCGGGATTTCTGACTGGGCCTTCGGCTCAAGGCCGAGGGTGGCGCACGGTGGGTGTGTAGGCGTGATATGGCCTTCTAGGCCATCGCCGAACGGCTTAGTCGTCACCCATTTTCAGCGCCTTGATAAACGCCTCTTGCGGGATTTCCACATTGCCGAACTGGCGCATGCGCTTCTTACCAGCCTTCTGCTTTTCCAGCAGCTTGCGTTTGCGCGTGGCGTCGCCGCCATAGCATTTGGCGGTCACGTCCTTGCGCATGGCGCGCACGGTTTCGCGGGCAATGATCTTGCCGCCAATGGCGGCCTGGATCGGAATGACGAAGAGGTGCGGCGGGATCAGTTCCTTGAGCTTTTCGCACATGACGCGACCGCGCGATTCCGCGACCGAGCGGTGGACCAGCATGGAGAGCGCATCGACCGGCTCGGCATTGACCAGGATCGAGAGCTTGACCAGATCGCCCTCACGATGCTCGGCGAGCTGATAGTCGAAGCTGGCATAGCCCTTGGAGATCGATTTGAGGCGATCATAGAAATCGAACACCACTTCATTGAGGGGGAGTTCATATTCCACCATGGCGCGCTGGCCGACATAGGAGAGGTTCTTCTGGATACCGCGTCGGTCCTGGCAGAGTTTGAGGATCGCGCCCAGATATTCGTCGGGCGTCAGGATCGTCGCCTTGATCCAGGGTTCACGGATTTCGGCAATCTTCATCACATCCGGCAGGTCGGCCGGATTGTGCAGATGCATGGTCTCGCCATTGGTCAATTCGACCTCATAGACCACGCTCGGCGCGGTCGCGATAAGGTCGAGATCGAATTCGCGGGAGAGGCGCTCCTGAATGATTTCGAGATGCAGGAGCCCCAGAAAGCCGCAACGGAAGCCGAAGCCCAGCGCAGCGGAGGTTTCCATTTCGAACGAGAAACTGGCATCGTTGAGGCGAAGCTTGCCCATGGCGGCGCGCAATTCGTCGAAATCGGAAGCATCGACGGGGAAGAGGCCGCAGAACACGACCGGCTGGGCCGGGCGGAAGCCGGGCAGGGCCGTGGCGGTGGGCTTGCGATCATCGGTAATGGTGTCGCCGACATTGGTATCGGCCACTTCCTTGATCGAAGCGGTGAACATGCCCAATTCGCCGGGTCCGAGTTCTGCCACTTCCACCAGTTTGGGCGTGAAGACGCCGACGCGATCCAGCTCATAGACGGCGCCAGAGGCCATCATGCGGATGCGCTGGTTCTTCTTCATCGTGCCATCGATGATGCGCACCAGAACCACGACGCCTAGATAGGTGTCGTACCAGCTATCGACCAGGAGCGCCTTGAGCGGGGCACTGATATCGCCCTTGGGCGCGGGCAGGCGGGTGACGATGGCTTCGAGCACCTTGTCGACGCCCAGGCCGGTCTTGGCCGAAATTTCGACGGCCTCGGACGCATCGATGCCGATCACGTCCTCGATTTGGGTCTTGACGCGTTCGACATCGGCGGCGGGCAGATCGACCTTGTTGAGAACCGGGACGATCTCGTGATTGGCGTCGAGCGCGTGATAGACATTGGCCAGCGTCTGCGCCTCGACGCCCTGTGAGGCGTCGACGACCAAAAGGCTCCCCTCGACGGCGGCCATGCTCCGGCTGACTTCATAGGCAAAGTCCACATGGCCGGGCGTGTCGATGAGATTGAGGACATAATCCTCCCCATCGGCGGCCTTGTAGCTGAGGCGCACGGTCTGCGCCTTGATGGTAATGCCGCGCTCGCGCTCGATATCCATCGAATCGAGCACCTGCTCCTTCATCTCGCGCGCATCCAGCCCACCCGTCATCTGGATCAGGCGGTCGGCGAGCGTCGATTTGCCATGGTCGATATGGGCGACGATGGAAAAATTGCGGATATTCTTGAGGGGCGTGGTCATGTGCGCGCTGATAGCAGAAGCGGCGAGGCCCGCAAAGATGGTTTAGCGCCGGTTAACCGGGCCTTTGCGCAACGCGGACGGCTCCGCGCGCGTTGAAGCCCCCATGCGTACCATTTGCCTCTCCATCGCCGCCCTGATGTTCGCCGCCCAGCCGTTGCTGGCGCAGGATTTTCTGGGGCCGATTCAGAACCTCGTCGAGGGCCTCGCGCCGGCCCAGCCGCAACCGGCACCGGTGGCCAAGCCGGCTGAGACGCAGCCATCGCCGCCTCTGCCACGGCCGCGGCCGGAAGGGCTGGGGGAAGAGCCTGATTTCGAGCTGGACGAGGAAATAGGAGAGACGCCTCTGGTGAAGGAGCCTGTGGCTCCGACCGTCGAGAAGCAATCGGCGCGCATCTACCAGACGGCGTGTCCGCCGCTGTTGAGCGGGCTGGTCATTGGCGAGATGCTGCCGCCCATTGCCGAGGGCATTTGCGGGGAACGCTCGCCGCTCTCGATCAGCGCGGTGCGGGTCAACGGACGGGAGGTGGCGTTTTCCTCGCCGGTGACAACCAATTGCGCCATGGCCGGGGCGCTGGCCGACTGGGTGGCCGAGGTGGACGCCTATGCCAATGCGGCTCTGGACAGTCCGATTGCGACACTGGGCACCGGCACCTCGATGCTGTGCCGCAACCGCAATGGCGGGGATGAGGGCTTTGTCTCCGAACATGGCTTTGCCAATGCGCTGGATGTCGTGGGTTTCACGCTCCCCGATGGGCGATCCATCGTCGTCGAGAGCAATTGGCTGCCGGCTTCTGCGCCGGAGGGACGGCTATTGCGCCATGCCCATGGCGCAGCCTGCGGGCGGTTCACCACCGTTCTGGGGCCTGAAGCCAATGCCGAGCACGAGGATCATCTGCATCTGGATCTGGGATGCCACGGACAGACCTGTACCGCGCAGATTTGTGAATAGGCGCTATCCGCAGCGAGGATGATGCGTCGGCAGGTCGGCCCAGTCGCGCAGGGCAAAGGTGTCGGGTTCGATGGCGGGACGGGACGGCGCGGGCAGTCCCAGCCACGCCTTTATGCGGGCAAGGATGGACATTCTCTATCTCCAGAGGCGATGGAATAGTCCCTATCTGCGCTCTCATGCTGACTTCGGCAATGGACAAGGTTTGTTCGTCGCTATAGAAAATCTATATGAGCAACGCGTTTCCCATTCCTCTCAATGCACTGCGCGCTATCGAGATCGTGGCACGGCGCGGGGCGCTGGCGCCGGCGGCAGAGGAGCTGGGCGTCACCATCGGTGCGGTCAGCCAGCATTTGCGGCGGGCCGAGGACCGGCTGGGCATGGAGCTGTTTGCCCGCACGTCTCAGGGGTTGAAACCTCTGCCGGCTCTGGCGCAGGTTTTGCCGCAACTCTCGGGCGGCTTCGCACAATTGCAGGACGGGCTGGCCAGCCTTGTCGGCACGCATGAGGGCATTCTCAATGTCACGGTGGGCAGTGTCTTTGCCTCGCGCTGGCTGATCTGGCGGGTGAACAAATTCTCCGCTCTTCATCCGGGGCTCGAGGTGCGGCTCACCGTTACCGCCGCCATGCTCGATCTGGGGCGGCCTGATATCGACTGCGGCATCCGCTATGGCGATGGCAATTGGCCCGGCGTGACCGCCACGCTGGTGGGGGGCGAAGAATTTCAGCCTGTCTGTTCGCCAGTGCTGCGGGATCAACTGAAATCGCCCGCCGACCTCATGCGCGTGCCGGTGATCGAAGATCACACGAGCATGCTGGAATGGGCGCTTTGGCTGAAAGCCGCCGGGCTCGATCCGGCCATGACCTTGACGGGGCCGGTCTATTCCGACGCATCACTGGCTTTCGACGCGGCCATTTCTGGGCAGGGCGTGCTGCTGGCCGCCGACATGATGACCGCCGATGCTATCAGCGATGGACGGCTGGTGCGGCCCTTCAAGCTGCCGGTGCGGGGGTCGCGCGGCTATTATCTTGCAACCGCCAGAGGACGACGTGAGCTGGCTAAACTGCGCCTGTTCCGGAATTGGCTAACTGAGGAAGTGCCCGACAGTGCCAAAGGCTATGTGGGACAGGGCACGGGCGTGCCACCGCCATTGCCGGTTCCCGAGCATTAAGGCGTCTCCGGCAAAACTGGCGATGGTTTTGCGTTTCGGAAGCGCGACAAAACAGACGTCCTGTCGCTCTTCCACAATGGCCCGAAAGGTTCTAGTTTCTGACCAAATGGTCAAAAATCCTGGGAGTGCGGTATGGGTCGCGACGTCATCATTCTCGGCGCTGGCATAGTCGGCATTTCGACGGGCATTCACCTTTTGCGACGCGGCCGCAGCGTCACCCTGTTCGACAAGAATGCGCCGGGGCAGGAGACCAGCTTCGGCAATGCCGGCATTATTCAGCGCGAGGGCGTCCGCCCCCATCCCTTCCCGCGCGATCTACAGACATTGTTGCAGGTGGGCCTGCACCTGTCGGTCGCGGCGCGATACGAGCCGCTGGCGCTGCCCAAGCTGGCGCCGCCTTTGCTGCGCTATTGGTGGGAATCCTCGCCCGATCACTATAGGCGCGTGGTGGAAAGCTACGCCCCGCTGATCGGCCGCTCCATCATTGCCCATTCAGACCTGATCGCCGCCGCCGGCCCGGCTGCCGAAGCCCTGATTTCGCGCGACGGCTGGTATCTGTCCTTCCGTACCCAGGAGCGGCTGGAGCGGGAACTGGTCAAGGCATCGGCCGACCGCGATCGCTTCGGCATCAGCTATGAGGTGCTGGACTGGCCGGCGCTCAAGGCACTGGAGCCCAATCTGATTGGCGGGCTTTCCGGAGCCATTCACTGGACCGATCCCTGGACGGTGCGCGATCCAGGCGGGTTGGTGACGGAGTATTTCAAGCTGTTCGAGGCGCTGGGCGGCACTTTCGTCAAGGGCGCGGCGACGGGGCTTGTGCCCGAGGCCGGAGGCTGGAGCACCACGGCCAATGGCGAACGTTACGCGGCCAAACAGGCGGTGATCGCGCTGGGGCCATGGGCGCCCGATATTCTGGAGCCTTTGGGCTATCGCCTGCCGCTTTTCGTCAAGCGCGGCTATCACATGCACTATAAAACCGAGCCCGGTGTCGCGCTCAATCACCTATTGCTCGACCCCGAAGTGGGGTTTGCCATGGCGCCGATGGCGCGAGGCATCCGCATCACCACCGGTGCCGAATTCGCCCTGCGCGACGCCAAGCCCACGCCCATTCAGCTGGGCAAGGCCGAAGAGGCGGCGCGGGAAATCTTCCCGCTTGGCGAAAGGCTCGATCCCGAACCGTGGAAGGGCGCGCGGCCCTGCACGCCCGACATGATGCCGATCATTTCCAAGGCCCCCAAGCATGAGGGCCTCTATGCCGGCATCGGCCATGCCCATCATGGCTTTACCCTCGGACCCGCCACAGGTGAACTCCTGGCGCAGGCCATGACGGGCGAGGCAACCGCAATAGACATTACGCCGTTCCGCATGGAGCGGTTCATGGGACATTAAAATGGAATTTCGCTTCGAGGCCGAAGTGATCTATTGGCGTGGCCCGGCGCCATTCCTGTTCGCATTCATTCCGCCCGATATTGGCTCTGAGATTGGGGCCTTGGCCCGGCAGGTGAGCTATGGCTGGGGCTGTATCCCGGTCGAGGCGAGCATAGGCGAGGTGCGCTTTACCACGTCGCTCTTCCCCAAGGACGGCAGCTATGCCCTGCCGCTCAAGGTCGCGGCGCGCCGGCAAATGGGGCCGGTGGATGTGGGTGATCGGCTGGATGTGGAGATCAGGCTGATCGAGCGGTGAGACCATCCTGCGGGTCTTTTGCATGCAGACCAGGTCGTGCGAGCCAGCTTTGCAACCGGCTCGCAACGGGTTCGAGGTTCAGCGCGCCAAGAGGCGCCTGAGCTTGGCCAGTGCCGTGTCGGTGCTTTCCCGATAGGCGATAGTGCCCTGGAAATTGCCCTGACTATCGAGGAGGAACACCGAGGCGGTGTGGTCCATCGTATAGTCGCCGCCTTCGAGCGGCACCTTTTCGAAATAGACGCCCCAGGCGTCCGCTGCCTTGGCGATCTGCTCCTGCGTGCCCGTCACGCCGGTGACGCGGCCGGTCCAGGCGACGTAATCGCCGATGATTTCGGCAGTGTCGCGCTCGGGGTCGACAGTGATGAAATAAGCCTTGAGGTCCTTGGCTTCTGCACCCAGCGCCTCATACCAGCTGGCCATTTCCGCCAGCGAGGTTGGGCAGACTTCCGGGCAATGGGTGAAGCCGAAAAACAGCATGGAGGGGCTGCCATTCAGGCTCGACCGGCTAAAGGCCTCCCCGCTTGCGGTCACCAGCTGATAGTCACCATCGCCCAAAGCTTGAGCCTGCCCCGGGCGTGTCGCGGCGAAGGCATAAAGGCCCGTGGCGGCTAGTCCCGCCACGGCAACCAGGGTCCAGAGTACGGTCCGAATATGGGCCAGAATGTTCATGCCCTAATGTCCAGCATGAGTATTGGCCGGTCCATCAGCAGCAGCGGCCCCGGCGATAAGCTCGATGGTGACCGTGCCGGCCTTTTCGAAAGTCAGCGTCACCGGCACTGCATCGCCCTCGGCAATGCTGCCATTGAGCCCCATGAACATCAGGTGGAAACCACCCGGTTGCAACACGACGGTTTCTCCCGCCGGAATGACCAGTCCGTCCGGCAGTTGGCGCATCTTCATGACATCGCCTTCCATGGCCATTTCATGGATTTGGCCTTCCTTGGCGATGGGCGTAGTTACCGCAATCAGGCGGTCGTCTTCGCTGCCCTTGTTGGTCAAGGTGAGGAAGCCGCCGGCGACCGGGGCATTGGGCAGGGTGGCGCGGGTGAAGGCGCCGGTGATCTCGATATCGCCTGCCACAGTCGCGGCCGCTGCCTGATGCTGTTGCCCGCCATGGTGATCATCGCTCGCGGCGGCCGTTAGTTCCACGCTGGGCGCAGGCCTGTCGGCTTCCCCGGTCCAGGCTTCGACGCCGGTGGCGCATTCCTGCGTTGTTGGAAAGGCAATCGTGCCCGGCTCGAGACCACCGTCGAATGTGCCGCGGAAAACGAATTCGTCATACCAGGCGTCGGGTAGCTCGCCGCCCGACCAGACGATTTCCTTGACCCCTTCGGTGATTTCGCTGCCGTGATTGACATAGGTGTGTGCATAGGCGCCGGTGACGGTTTCCAGCGTCCAGCCGGCCTTGGGCATTGGTTTGACCGAGTGGAAGCCTTCTGGGATTTGCACTCGGACGAGGTTGGTGGCCTCGCTGCCGCAGCCATGCGGGATGCGAAGCACGGCCTTATAGCCCTTGCCGATTTCGGCCGTGCCGGTTTCGAACGTGACATGGGCAAAGGCGGGGCCGGCAAGAGCGGCAAGCGTGGTGGCGGCAAAGGCCGCGCGGACGAAAAAGCGGATCATGATGATCTCCGGTCTAGAAAGGTCTGAAAGGCAGAGGCGCTGCCGGCCGGCAGTCAGACCGCGACGGGAGGGGCTCTTGATTGCCCGATATGGTCGGGCAAGATCGGCTGGCCAGGCGCGACAATTTCGGCGAGGCGCAGCGGCTCGGTCGTATCGGGAGGCGCGATATGCAGCACAGGTGGCAGAACCGCGGCCAGTTGGTGCTTGGCCACGCCCGTCGCTGGACAGGCAAGGGCGGCGGCCTCGCGCGGATCGCCATCCTCGTCCTGCGCCAGCGGCTGACACACCGACCAGGTGGTCAGTGTCGAATAGCCGATGGCATTGAGGTCGCGTTGCAGGCCCGCTGCCTGATGCAGCGGCAGAAGCAGGGTCAGCACATAGATGGCCAGAACCGCAAACGCGGTGCCCATCTCTCGTGCCATGATCCGGCCAGTCGTCTGCATTGGTCCTCTCCGTTGCTTGCGCAATAGCCCGGCTTACCGTCGCTCACAAGCCTTATGGCATTGATGGCGCGCACTCACATTGTCGCAGCGCAACAATCCGTGTTGCACGCAGATTAGAATAGTTCTAATTCATAGTTTGGAATCTTTCTAATCTATGGTGCATCATGCTGCGTCTCTGGCCCGACAATCGCCGCGATTTCTCCACTCTCAGCGAGCGGGAAATCCTCTCCCTTGCCGTCGTCGCCGAAGAGGAGGATGGGCGCATCTATTCCGAATTCGCCACGCGGCTGGGCGACACCTATCCGGGCAGCGGCGCTCTGTTTGAAGGTATGGCCGCCGAGGAGGATGGACATCGCCGGGCTTTGCTCGATCTTTATGTCGAACGCTTCGGCACCCGCCTCGTCCCCATCCGCCGGGAACATGTACGCGGCTTTCTGGCCCGCAAGCCCGTATGGCTGCAAAAGACCATGACCCTCGAACAGGCGCGCCAGCAGGCCTGGGAAATGGAGGAAGCGGCCTATCGCTTCTATCTAGCAGCTGCGGCGCAGGTGACTGACGTCGCCATCCGAAAACTGCTCGGCGATCTGGCCGTGGCCGAAAAGGGCCATGCCCATCGCGCCGACCAGATCGACGAAAAGGTTCTGGGCAGCGAGGGGCGCGAAAAGGAATCCGGCGAGGCCCATCGCCAGTTCCTCCTCACCTATGTGCAGCCGGGGTTGGCGGGGCTGATGGACGGATCAGTCTCGACACTGGCGCCGGTCTTTGCCGCCGCCTTTGCCACTGGCGACACGCATCAGACCTTCCTCGTCGGCCTTGCCGCCGCCATCGGCGCCGGCATTTCCATGGGATTTACCGAGGCGGCGTCCGATGACGGCAAGCTGACCGGGCGGGGTTCGCCCATCAAGCGCGGTTTTGCCGCCGGCATCATGACCGCCATTGGCGGATTGGGCCATGCGCTGCCTTATCTCATCGCCGATTTCTGGGTCGCCACCGGCGTCGCTGCCTTCGTCGTGCTGATCGAACTCTGGGCAATCGCCTTCATCCAGCAACGCTATATGCAGACCCCGTTCTGGCGCGCGGTGATGCAGGTGGTCCTAGGCGGCTCGCTGGTCTTTGCGGCGGGCATTATCATCGGCAATGCCTGACATCGCTTTTGCAGGCGCGCTCTGGCGGCTATAGCGAGGGTATGGAGCTTCATACCCTCGCCGCCGATGACGGTACTGTATTGCGTTATGGTCTGGCCGGGCCCGCCGATGGGCTCGCTGTCCTGCTTTGTCACGGGCTGGGAGCGGGCGGCGAACAGTTCGCCGCCGATGCGCTCTGGCTGGCCGAACGCGGCTATCGTGTGATCGTGCCTGATCTGAGGGGGCATGGCGGCTCCGGCATGCCATCCGAGGTGACTGCCGGTGCATTTGCACTGGACCGGCTGGCACAAGACCAGATTTGCCTGCTCGACCATTTGGGCGTGGAGCAGGTGCATTGGGTCGGCAATTCGCTCGGCGGAATTATCGGCCTGCACCTCGCTACGACCCATCCGGAACGTCTGGCCTCGCTCGCGCTGTTCGGCACGGCCCTGGCGCTCGACCTGCCCGCATGGACGGCGCGGCTGATGCCGGTGCTCGACCGCGTCCCGGGCCGTGCGGCCATGGCGCGCATGACCGCGTGGTCGACCACGCACAATCGCGCCGCGCGGCCGGTGATCGAGGCGTCGCTGCGCCAATATGATGCAAGCGCCGCTGCCCTCGTGATCGGCCATATCTGCCACTACGATCTGCGCGCGGCGGCCTTGGGCTGGTCGGGGCCGGGACTGGTTCTGGTGGGTGGACGCGATTATGCGGTCAATCGCGCTCTGCATGGTCAATTGGCCCCATTGCACGCGCGGCCCAATTGGCACATTCTCGATCTGCCCGAGGGTGGGCATTGCGCCAATCTCGACGCCGGCGATGGCTGGCGGGCGGCCCTGCTCAGCTTCTGGTCGGCACCGCAGCCCTGAGCGCCCCACGCCGCATGCGCAGCCAGACATAGCAGGCAACGGCCAGCACCAGAGCGATGCTGATCCCCGATTCCAGCCAACCCGCCTGCGGCCCAAAAAGCACCATATGCATGCGTCGCCCCGGCAGCAGGGTAAAGGCTCCGGCAAGCATGAGCGCGCCGACATAAAGCCCCTGCATCTCGGCTCGGTGCCGCGCCACATCGCGTTTCACCATGATGGCGTAAAGGCCCTGAACGATGGAGACATAGGTGAACAGGGAGAACAGATGGATGGGGCTGAACGGCCCGATCAGCCTGATCTCGTGAATGAAGAGGGCACTGGTGGCGGTCACCAGCATCAGCACGATCCAGATGCGGCCCAACGCCTTGTGCAGGGCGGTCCCCTTCCGGCGCCACAGCACCAGCGCACCAAGCAAAGCGGCGGCAATGGCTGAGATGGCATGGATCTGGATGGCGGGATTAGCCTCAAGGAGCGGCAGCAGGGTCATTGTAGGGTTCCGGTTCGGCTTTGCCACACCCTCATCGGCAGCTATGATGGGCAACGCAAATCGCTTTCCCCGAACGACCGGCCTGCTTCGTGAACGATCAACCGCTGCATTCCGCGCTTCGTGAAATGCGCATGCTGACCACCAAGGCGAAGGGTTGGGCCGTCCTCTTCGGCCTGAGCCTCGTCGTGGGGTTGATCGGGCCTTTCGGCACCTTCGACTATATGAGCGTGCTGCCGCGCCTCGCCTATTGGACAGCCGTTGTTCTGGCCACAGCATTGGCGGGCACTTTTGTCGCCACTCTGGTCGAGGCAGTGCTGAAGCCTCGTCTGCCGCTCTGGCTTGCGGCAGCCATTGGAGGCGCGGCGGCCGGCCCGGTCGTCGCCTTCATGGTGGCCCTGATCAATTTCGGTACGTTCGGGTTCGACGTTGCACCAATCGATCTGGCATCGCTGGTTGTCTATTGCACGCTGATTTCCATTGCCGTGACGGTGATGGGCGCCAGCCTCTCGCCACAGCAAAAGCCGGCTGCGGATGGGGCGGCCAGCCAAGGCGTGGCAGAGCGCATGCCGGCCCTACTCGAACGCCTCCCCCGGCCGCAACGCGGTCGGCTGCTGCATATCGCCGTCTCCGACCATTATGTCGATGTGACCACCGACCGGGGCACAGCCATGGTGCTGATGCGCCTGTCCGACGCGATCCGCGAAACGGAGCCGGTTGCGGGGATGCAGGTGCACCGGTCCCACTGGGTGGCACTCGATGCGGTGCAGCGCGGGACGCGGCAGGGCGGCAAGCCCGTGCTCGAATTGATCAATGGCACCACGGTGCCGGTGAGCCGCACCTTCCTGCCGGCCGTGAGGCAGGCGGGTCTGCTGAGCTAAAGGGTAATACTGCTCATCGGGGCCATGATTTCGACCTTGCCCTTGGTGACCTTTGCCGCAAAGTCCTCGGCCGAAGGTTCGAGAACCCCGAATGTGCCATAGTGGCAGGGGATGACGGTCTTGAAGTCGAAATACCGATTGACCGCCAACGCCGCCTCTTCCTGACCCATCGTGTAATTGTCGCCCACTGGCACGAGTCCGATCGTGGGTCGGTGGAGCTCGTTGATCAGCGCCATATCTGAGAAAATGCCGGTATCGCCCATGTGATAGAGCCGGTGTTCGCCCGCCGTCACGATCAGCCCTGCCGGATTGCCACCGGGAACGAGCTTGCCGTCATCGGTGATGTAGGAAGAGGAATGCAGCGCCGAAACCATGGCCACGGAAAAGGCGCCAAAGCTGCGCTTGCCGCCATAGCTCATGGAATGAACATTTGAGCCTTCCTGGGTCAGTTCGACAAAGTCGCCCATTTCCGCATTGCAGATCAACAGAGCGCCGGTCTTTTTGAGAATGTCGAATGTGTCGCCGAAATGGTCATTGTGCCCATGGGTCAGCAGCACATGGGTAACATCGGCAATCGTCGCCTCGAAATCGCCAGTGAATTTTGGATTACGGGTAAGATAGGGGTCGAATAGCAGCACCGCGCCGTCAATGGTGACCTTGAAAGCCGAGTGGCCGAGATAGTCGATCCGCATATCTGTCTCCTATGGCGAAACCGCCTTCAGGCGGTCGTCGATAATGTCTCCCACACGGGCACATTCGAGCGCAATCTCGCGCACGAAATCGGCCAGCATGGGGCGTTCCAGCGCCGCAAGATTGCGCACCACCATGGCGGTATCGCGATGCAACGGCTCGAAATCGACGGGCGCGATTTCCACCAGCCGCCCGGCGGCCACGTCGTCGGCAATGGCCGAGTTGACGAAAAAGCCTAGCCCCTCGCCCTTGATCGCCAGCCGCCGGGCCGGGCCGGTCGGCAATTCCACGCTGGTTCTGGCCAGCCGAACCAGAGCCGCGGCGGTTTCCGGATCGGCCTGCCACCAGCGCAGTGCGATGACGCGCGGCACCAGCGCCAGAACCTCCTCGATAGTAGGGGCAGACGACAGCTTTGATGCCACTTCCGGGGCGACCACCAGCGGCACACGCTCGCGCATCACCACCAGGGGTTCGAGATCGACCACCAACGGGTCGATATTGGGCCAGCACAGAATGCCCATTTCCACTTCGCGCTCATGCAGCATGGCAGCGATCTGCGCCTGCCGCCCTTCGCGCACTACGACGTCGACGGACGGATATTTCTCCTGAAACCGGATGAGGCTTTCGGTGACGAGCGGAGCGACCAGCGTGCGCAACGAGCCGATGGAGACCCGTCCGCGCTCCACCCGCCGCAGGGCTTCGTGCCCTTCCTGCGCCGTGCCGATAATGCGCCGCGCATAGGGCAGGAATGTCATGCCCTGATCGGTCAGGGTCACCGTGCGCCCCCGCACGAACAGCGTCACCCCCAAAAGCTGCTCAAGCGCGCGAATGCGCATGGAGGCGGTAGCCTGGGTAATGTTGAGATAGGCGGCCGCCCGGGTAAAAGACTGTTCCCGAACGATACGGTCAAAAGTGCGGAGTTGGTCGAGGTCCATAGAGAAGGCTTATGTGCGAGGCGAGATCATTGACCTTATGATCCTGTGCATTGAAGAAGTCGATGCGCCATTTAACTTATAACGGATTGCGTTATATAACGCATCGCGTTATGGTTCGCTATGATCCAGAGTTTTGCCGATGCGGAAACGCAACTAGTCTGGGAAGGTCGGCGGAGCCGTAAGTTGCCGGCGGACATACAGGCCGTTGCCCTGCGCAAACTGCGTCTGCTGCATGCTGCCCGGACCTTGGCGGATATGAGAATTCCACCGGGCAATCGTCTGGAAAGCCTCAAAGGCGACCTATCGGATCAATGGAGCATCCGCATCAATGACCAATGGCGCATATGCTTTATTTGGGAAGAAGGGGGACCGCGCAATGTCACCATCGTCGATTATCACTGACGACCTGCTGCCAAATCCGCATCCGGGCGAAATTCTCTACCAGGATTTCGTGATACCGCTTGGCTTGAGCCAGAATGCGCTGGCCCGCGCCATCCATGTTCCGCCACGCCGGATCAACGAGATTGTGCTGGGCCAGCGGGGCGTTACCGCAGATACTGATCTGCGGCTGGCGCGTTATTTCGGCGTGTCGGAAGGATTCTTCCTGGCGCTGCAGGCCGAATACGACCTGATGCAAAGGCGGCGGGAGATCGGCGAAGACCTCAAAAGCATTGAGCCTCGCGCCGCTTAGTCCTTGTTAGCCTGTCGGGATTGTTCCGCACGGGCTTGCTTGACCTGTCGGCGACGTTCGGCGTCACTTATGGCGCCATCGCCCAGGTGGGTCATGCCGCGCTTTTTCGCCAGGTCCATCTGATGCTGCCGTTCGGTGGCGGCTGCGTGTTTGGCCGTGTCGCCGCCGCAATGGGGGCAGGAAATGCCCTCATGGAAATCGGCGTGGTTTCGGTCCTGCTCGGTGAGGGGATGGCGGCAGGCGCGGCAGAGCGTGGCGTCGCCCAGGGCCAGCCCGTGGCCCACCGAGACACGCTCGTCGAACACGAAACATTCCCCGGCAAAGCGGCTCTCGGCCTCCGGAACCACTTCGAGATATTTGAGAATGCCGCCCTTGAGATGGTAAACTTCCTCGAAGCCCTGGCTCAGAAGATATGAGGACGCCTTTTCGCAGCGAATGCCGCCGGTGCAAAACATCGCCACCTTCTTGTCGCGCGCCGGGTTGAGGTTTTGGGCGACATAGTCCTTGAACTCGGTGAAATTGGTCGTCTTGGGATCGAGCGCGCGCTGAAAAGTGCCCAGCCCCACTTCGTAGTCGTTGCGCGTATCGACAAGCACGACATCATTGCGCTCGATCAGACCGTTCCAATCTTCGGGCTCAACATAGGTGCCAACCTGCTTGTTTGGATCGGCTTCGGGCGCGCGCAGGGTGACGATCTCAGGCTTGAGACGCACTTTCATGCGCAGGAATGGCGCTGTGTCGGCAAAGGAATATTTGACCTCTGCCCCGCCAAGGCGCGTTCCGAATGGGCCGGAAACAAAAAGATAGTCCGCCAGTGCGTCCACGGCGTCGGGCGCCCCCGCCACCGTGCCATTGATCCCTTCCGGCGCGAGGATCAGCGTGCCCTTGATGGCGCGTCCGCAGCAGAATGCGGCCAGCGGCGCCTTGAGCGCATCGGCATCGGGCAGGGACGCGAACTTGTAGAGCGCCATCACCTTGTATGGATGCGGAGCATGGGGCAGAGTGGCGGCAGAACTGGGGAGCGGCGTGGTCATTTCGCATGGCTCTTTAGCATCGGACGGACCCGGCGTCACGGGCCGTCACAGCCAGACATCGGGAGAAGACCATGACCTATCGTGCCGATACGGCCCGCTATGACACAATGCAATATCGCCGCTCGGGCCGCTCGGGGCTGAAGCTGCCGGTGGTGAGCCTAGGGCTCTGGCAGAATTTCGGCGGTACGCGGGACTATCCCGGCGCCATGGAAATCCTCGGCTATGCCTTCGACAAAGGCATTACCCATTTCGATCTGGCCAATAATTACGGGCCGCCGGCGGGGTCGTCCGAGGAACTGTTCGGGCGGGTTCTGGCTCGGGATTTTCGTCCCTATCGCGACGAGATGATCATTTCCACCAAGGCCGGATACAATATGTGGCCGGGGCCCTATGGCGAATGGGGGAGCCGCAAATATGTTCTGGCCAGTCTCGACCAGTCACTGCAGCGCATGGGCCTCGACTATGTCGACATCTTCTATTCGCATCGTTTCGATCCCGACACGCCGCTGGAGGAAACCATGGGCGCGCTGGCGCATGCGGTGAAATCCGGTAAGGCGCTCTATGTCGGCATTTCCTCCTATCCCGAAAAGGAAACACGAGAGGCGCATCGGATTTTGAAGGATATGGGCGTGGCAACCACCATTCACCAGCCATCCTATTCCATGATCAATCGCTGGATAGAGAATGACCGGACCGTGGATGCCTGTGGCGAACTGGGCATCGGTATCATTGCCTTTTCGCCGCTGTCGCAGGGCGTCCTGTCGGGCAAGTATAATTCGGGCGGCAAAGAGGGCACGCGCGGCGCCAATCCCAATGGCACTTTGCGCGCCAGCCATATCGAGCCGCGCGTGCTCGAAGCGGTCGAAAAGGTCGGCGAAATTGCCCGCTCGCGCGGCCAGACCATGGTGCAGCTGGCGCTGAGCTGGGTCCTGCGCCGTCCCGAAATCACCTCTGCCCTGATCGGGGTGCGCACCCTCGACCAGCTCAAGGACAATCTGGGCGTACTCGACAATATGGCGCTGAGCGACGATGAAATCGCCGCCATCGACGCGGCGACAAGGGACGGGCAGATGGAGCTGCATCCACGCCCTCAGGGCTGGCTGCGCTAGGGAATACCTGGCGGGGCCTACACCATCATCGAATGCAGCGCGCCCATGGCGGCCATTGAACCGGCATAATTGGCGAAGGTCACCGAATGCATGCCGGTCGCGAGGTCGCCGGCGGCATAGATGCCGGGGCGGGATGTGGCCTGAAGGTCACCGGTCGCCACCATGGTGCCGGTCGGTGTGTCCTTGGTGTCGAGCCCAAGCCCAATATGCAGATCTGCCGAAGGTCGGTTGCGCGGATGGGCATAGAGGGCGGCAAGATCCAGGGTCGTGCCATCATCCAGGGTGACGCCGGTCATTGCGCCATTGTGGTGATCCACTTCGGCAAGCCGGCCGCTTTCCACGCGCACGCCGCGCTTTTCGAGTTTCTGCCTTTCATCATCTGGAATGGCGTGACTGTCGAGGATCAGCGTGAGCGTGTCGGTCCAGTTGGCGTAAAGCGCCGGCATATGCAGCGACATGGGCGATGAATAGAGGAGGCCCCAAGACCGGCCCGCCACTTCATAACCATGACAGAACGGGCAGTGGATCACGCTTTTGCCCCAGCTTTCGGCAAAGCCGGGAATGGAGGGAAACTGATCGACAATGCCGTAGCTGAGAATAATCCGCCGGGCCTCGAAGGTGCCGGCGTTTTCAGTATTCACGACGAAGGCATCGAAGTCTCCGCTAACGCTATCGGCCCGTGCTGCCACGAGATCGACGCTGGGATAGGCGGCGACCTGCTTGCGGATGGTGGCGAGAATATCTGCCGGTTTTGTGCCGTCGAATCCGGGAATATTATGCGCATGCTCGGCATAGCGATTGCGGTTGAGCCCGGTATCGAGAACGGTGACCCTGCGCCGCGCGCGCCCCAGTTGCATTGCTGCGGCAAGGCCGGCAAAGCTGCCCCCGACAATGACGACATCCTGCATTTCTATCTCCATCCGATATTGCGCGCACGTTCTGGCGTCCGAGGCGGCACGACTACGTTTTATCAAGTAACTTTCAATGTTATAAAATTTCGGTGGCGTCAAGCAGGCCTTTCCCAAAGGTGGGCCGCTGGGATAGATTGGCTCTGGATCATTGGGAGGATCACCATGCGCCGCCTTGCCCTTCTGGCCTCTGCCTGCCTTGCGATTGCCATGCCCGCCATGGCCATGGACGATGCCAGCCAGGCCGTTGTGGAGCGTCTCAAGCCAGGAAAGCTCGTCCATATCGAGGATGTCGGGACGTTAATGATGGGCTCGGAACGCTGGTGCTATCACGAGAGCGAGGGCGCCTGTGCCTGGTCCGATATCTATCTCGAAGTGACGGCGGATGGCGCGCGCTACGAAATCGGCAATGCCTGGGATGAGAACACAGACATCATCTCTATCGATGAGGGTGAATTGCGCGACGGCCGCTATGTCTGCGAGACCGGATTTGACTGGGTGCCCACGGTGCGGGCGTTCAGTCGCGAAGATGGTACCGCGCTTTCCGGCCGCGAACTCGATGCTTTGCGACAGGAAATCGCTGCGAATGTCAGCGAACGTAGCGACTGCTACGATTATGTCTATCGCGGCCGCGATGAGGATGCCGATACGGTGATGCTATTGCAGCGCCAATATTCCGGCGGCGTGCATGACCCAGCCAATGATGCCGAAGTCACCCTGCATTTCGACAAGGCCAGCGCTGACGCTTTGGGCTGGTACTGGTAAAGCAAAACGCCCCGGCCATCACCGGGGCGTTTCAGTATTTGGCTTTGCATAAGGCTCAGAGCGGCTCGGGCCGGGCCACGGGCGTCTTGATGTCGACGATGCGCGCATCGCGCGAGGCGATTTCGAACGCTTCCATGACTTCGAGCACATGCAGCGCCAGATCGCCATTGGCACGATGCGGGCGGTTTTCGAGAATACCCTGCGCCATATCGGCCACGCCCAGCGAGCGGTAATTGCCGTCGGCAAACGGCTTTTCGACCTTGACCGCAGTCCATTCCGCATCGCGTCCGCGCCCCCGCAGTTCGACGTCACCGCCGAAGAAATTGGGGTCGGGCACGATCATGGTCTGCTCGGTGCCGTAGATTTCGAGTGGCACATGCTTATGCGCCGCAACGTCGAAACTCATGGCGATCTGCACGATGGCGCCATTGGCAAAGCCCAGCGATCCGGTGACATGGGTGTCGATCTTGACCGGCATGATCTGGCCCTTCTTGGGCTCGGACAGCACGCTGCGCTCGGTGCGCAGGCGCGAGGACATGGCCGAAACTCGGGCGACCGGACCCAGAAGATTGACGAGATCGGTAATGTAATAGGGTCCCATATCGAGCATCGGGCCGCCGCCCAGGTCATAATAGAAGGCCGGATCGGGATGCCAGCTTTCGTGACCCGGGCATTGCATAAAGGCGGTGCCGCCGACCAATTGGCCCAATGCGCCGCTGTCGATCACCGCGCGCGCCTGCTGGTGCGAACCGCCCAGGAATGTGTCGGGCGCCGAACCGATGCGCAGACCGGCAGCATTGGCCGCATCGAGCAGTTTCCGGCCTTCGGAAAAGGTGATGCCCAGCGGCTTTTCCGAATAGACATGCTTGCCGGCGGCAAGGCAGCGCAGGCCCACATCCACATGGGCGCGCGGAATGGTGAGATTGATGATGAGGCGGATCTCCGGATCGGCCAGCATCGCATCCACGCTCATGGCCTTGAGGCCGAACTCATCGGCACGCGCCTGCGCCGCTTCCGGACGCATATCGGCCAATGCCTTGACGTCGAGAACCGGAAAACCCGGCATGCCGTCTTTACCCAAAATGGCTTTCAAATAAGCCGACGAAATATTGCCAGTACCGATAATGCCGATACCGAGGCGCTTGGCGCTCATCTGCGCAATCCTCCCAGATGTACGTGCATCAGGTTACAGTCTGGCAGGAGGGGGCGGAAGAGGGTGGCGGCGATTTTTCCCGCCCTTCTTCATTTTAGGTCGTACCTATAACGCGTTACCCCTGCTGGGCGGCGAGCCATTCCGGATCGGGCTCAATGGGCGTGATGATGTCGATGAGGATGCCATTGGGATCGGATACGATGACATGGCGCTGCCCGAAGACTTCATCGCGCAGGCTCTGGGCTATGGGCAGGCCAGCCTTTTCCAGCCGCGCGGCTTCGGATGCGGCATCCGCGACATAAAAGCTGAGGATCACGCCCCGGCTCGGTTGCCGGTTGGGCTGGGGAATGGACTCGTGATCATAGGACATGATTGCCAACTCGAACGGGTGATCGGAGGTGGCGCGCAACTGCACATACCAGTCGATCAAGTAGGTGCGGACGAAGCCGAAATGGTCTTCGTAGAAGCGGGCCGACGTCTTCAACCTGAAGCAGGGGATAGAAGCTCTGGGTGAGCATGGTTGTCTCCTTGATTATCGTGCCAACAATAGATACATACGTTGTGTATGTAAGTATCTAACATACAGGCTGTATGTATGCAAGTGACAAATCGACGGTCGCAGGAAGAACGGCGCGCGGAAACGCGCGGAGTGCTGATCGCGGCAGCGCGGACGCTGTTCGCTGAAAAGGGTTTTGCTGAAACCAGCACCCCGGAAATCGTCTCGGCGGCCGGGGTAACGCGGGGCGCGCTCTATCATCACTTCGCCGACAAGACGGCTCTGTTTGCCGCCGTGGTCGAGCAGGAACATGCCCAGGTGGCCACCGGCATAGAGCAGGCCGGGGACACCATGCCGACCGATCCGGTGGCTGCGCTGCTGGCCGGCAGCGAAGCGTTTTTTTCTGCCATGTCCGATCCGGGGCGGCGGCGGATCCTCCTGGTCGACGCGCCGGCGGTTCTGGGCCGCGATGCGCTGGACCAGATCGATGCCCGCCATGGTCTTGAAACCCTGGTCTGCGGCCTGCGTGACGCCATGGATGCAGGCGCCATAAAGCGCCTGCCGGTTCTGCCGCTGGCGCAACTTTTCGGCGCCTTGTTCGACCGCGCGGCGCAGGCGCCGGCCGATCAGCAGGACGATTTCCGCGCGGCAATGGCAGCCATGTTGGAGGGGCTAAGAGCCTAGGATCGGGCTTCAAGCGCCGAAAGGCGGGCCTCCAGTTCCTGCACCGCCGCAATCAGTGGCGCGATAAACTGGTCGTAGCGCAGGGCCTGCTGGCTTTCCTTGTCTGCTTTGTCGGACAGGACATGGCCGCCGAAATCGCTGGCGCCGCAGAGCGCGGCCGTCTCGGCAACCTGCTGGGCGATCAACCCGTAATGGATACGTGATCCCGCGACACCATCGCCACCATCCCGCCAGCGATAGCGTATCGGATTAAGGCCGCAAATGAAGTTCAGTCCTAGATCACTCGCCTCTATATCGGTTTTAAGGCGCATGTCCGAAGTCTGGATCGTGCCGGTGGCTGCCCATACGGCCGACCAGCGCGCGCCGCTGGCGCCCAGGGTTCGGCTATTGTCAGTCGCGGGGCGCAGGATGCCCGTCAGCGTCACGCTGGCATCGCCCGCATCGACACTGATTGCATCGCTCCAGCTGGTCCCATCGGGGCTGACCTTGATGCGCCAGTGATCGTCGCCCATCAGCCCCATTTCGGCCCGCCCGGACCAGTTGGTCTGGTAGAGCAGGCTCGCCGTGTCACCAACCGCGGCCTTGTTGAGCTTGAGCTGGTGGCCGGCCCCCTCATGGGTCAGCAGCGTTGCCGGCGCGGAAACGGCCAGCCTGTTGGTGTCGTCGGCGCTGGCATTGACGCCCAGATGCGGCAGACCAGCGCCAGTGGCGGCAACCGCGACCCAGTCCATGCCCGAAAACAGGCGTAGCGTTCCGGTGTCCCGGTCATAGACCTGCCAGCCATGGGCGGGATCGTGAAAGCTCCAGCCGCCGGAGCGGGCCACGGCGATCTCGTTCCCATGACCGGCCCATGCACCGGTCGCGCCGGTCGGCACGATATAGGCGTCACCCTCCAGCGGCGAACCGGGCGGGGTGGTCAAGCTGGCCGAGTCCACGATGGCCTGCACCAATACGTCCAGCTTTTGCAGGGCTTCGTTATGGGTGATGTGTTTCAGGGCCTGCCCGCCTAGAATATAGGGCAGGCCGAGGCGGGGTGTTTCGTCCATGATAGGCTCCAATTGTCCGGAGCCCAGTGTGTCCCCTCTCGGACGAGCGGGGACTAGTCGAACAAGTTTGCCTTGCGGCGCCTAAATGACGGCGACTGTCCGGCGCTGCGTGACCACCAATGTCACCACGAAACAGATGGTCATCAACAGCACGATAGTGGGGGCGGGGGCGCTGTCGAGGAAGAAGCTGAGATAGACCCCGACCAGCCCGCAGGCGACCGAAATCGCCGTTGCCAGTACCAGCATGACGCCAAACCGCCTGCTGATGAGGAAAGCGATAGCTCCCGGCGCGATCAACAGGGCGATGACCAGAACGATCCCCACCGCCTGTAGCGCGCCCACCACGGTCAGCGAGATCATGGCCAGCAATCCGTAATGCAGGAGGCGCACTGGCAGACCGATGGCTCCGGCCTGTTGCGGATCGAAAATGAACAGCATGAGGTCGCGCCATTTCGCAATGACCAAGGCGGTGACCACCAGCGCGATCATGCCTGCACTGAAGAGATCGTCGCTGCCCACGCCGAGCATATTGCCGAACAGGATATGGTCGAGATGAACATCGGTGCGGATGGCCGTGTAGAGCACAATGCCCAGCCCAAAGAGCCCGGCAAACACCACACCCATGACAGTGTCTTCCTTGATCCGGCTGTTCTCTTTGAGGAAGCCGACCGAAAGCGCGCAGACCATGCCGGCGGCAAAGGCGCCGATGCCCAGGGGCAGGCCGACAATATAGGCCAGAACGACGCCCGGCAGCACGGCATGCGAAATGGCGTCGCCCATCAGCGACCAGCCCTTGAGGACCAGAAAGCAGGACAGCAAAGCCGTCGGCACCGCCACGAGAACCGCAATGACCATGGCCTGCACCATGAAAGGCAATTGGAACGGCCAGATCAACATCGCGAGCCCGTCCATCATGCCGCCTCCCGGGCCACGCGGCGTCTTGCAGCCAGCCAGCCATGCTTGGGCGCAAAGACGAAGGCGAGAAGGAAAACCAAAGTTTGCAGCACCACGATGACGCCGCCCGTGGCCCCATCGAGGAAATAGCTGAGATAGGCCCCAATTGCTGAGGTCAGGACGCCCAGCGCCACGGCAATGCCGATCAGCCTGCCGAACCGATCGGCCAACAGATAGGCCGTTGCTCCCGGCGTCACCACCATGGCGATGACGAGAAAGGCGCCCACGGTCTGCATGGCCGCGACTGTGGCGGCGCTGAGCAGGGTGAAGAACACCACCTTGAGCAGTGTCGTCTTGAGCCCGATGGAGCGGGCATGGCTCTCATCGAAGAAAGTGACCATCAGGTCCTTCCAGATCACCGCCATGACGCCCAGCGTCACCACCGAGATGATGACAAGTTGCAGCGTGTCTTCGGGGGTAATGGCAAGGATATTGCCGAGCACGACGGACTGGATATCCACCGCCACCGGTGACACCGACACCATGAACAGGCCCAGCCCGAAAAAGCTGGTGAAGATAAGCCCGATCACCGCGTCTTCGCGCAGCTTGGTGCGCTGTGAAAGGAACAGCATGGCGCCTGCCGCCAGGCCCCCCGAGAGGAAAGCACCCAGCGAAAAAGGCAGGCCAAGCATATAGGCGCCGGCAACACCGGGCACGATGGAGTGGCTGAGCGCATCCCCGATCAGCGACCAGCCCTTGAGCATGAGATAGGCCGAGAGGAAGGCGCAAACGCCGCCTACCAGTGCAGAAACCCACATGGCGTTGATCATGTAGTGATAATCGAATGGCTCCAGCAGCAGTTCGATCATGTGCTGCTGCCCGATTGCTGATGCGTCTCCCGACCCTTTTCGCCGTAGAAAACCAGGGGGCGCTCATCGTCGGTCAGAACGGAGAGATGGCGCGGATCGTCATCGTCGTGCAGGCCGGGTCCGGACAATACGAAGTGGCGCAATACACCGCCAAAGGCTTCCTCAAGTCTGTCGCGCGTGAACACTTCGTTGGTCGGTCCATGCGCCAGAACCGTGCCCTTGACCAGCACCGTCCGGTCACAGAATTCGGGCACGGAGCCCAGATTATGCGTTGAAACCAGGATAACCTTACCCTCGTCTCGGAGGTCGCGCAGCAGGGCGATAATCGCGTCTTCGGTTTTGACATCGACGCCGGTAAATGGCTCATCGAGGAGAATGACTTCGCCCTCCTGAGCCAGGGCGCGAGCGAGGAAGACGCGCTTCTTCTGGCCACCCGACAGCTCCCCGATCTGCCTTTTGGCAAATTCGGTCATGTTGACCCGCGCCAAAGCGGCAGCAACCCTGTCGCGATCGATTGGGCGCGGAATGCGGAACATGTTCATGTGGCCGAACCGGCCCATCATCACCACGTCCTCGACCAGAACCGGGAAATTCCAGTCCACTTCTTCCGACTGCGGCACATAGGCGACCTTGTTCTGCCGCTGCGCCTGCTTGCCGTCCTGCCCCAAAATCGAAATCGATCCGCCCGCCAGCGGCACAAAACCCATGATCGCCTTGAAAATGGTGGATTTTCCGGCGCCATTGATCCCGACAAGCGCGGTGATCGAGCCGCGCGGCGAGGCAAAGCTGGCATGGCGCAGCGCGGTCGTGCCATTGCGGTAGGCAACGGTAATATCGGTAACCGTTATGCCGGGATGGGTGTCGCTCATCTTGCCAGACCCTCTGCAATCGTGGTCGTGGTGACGCGAAGCAGATCGAGATAGGTCGGCACTGGTCCGTCCGCATCCGACAGCGAATCCACATAGAGCACGCCGCCATAGGCAATGCCGGTTTCCCGCGCCACCTGCTCTGCCGGCTTGGGGGAAATGGTGGATTCCGAGAAGATCACGGGAATATCGTGTTCGCGCACCGCGTCGATCACCTGCCGCACCTGTCGGGGCGTGCCTTGCTGGTCGGCATTGATCGGCCAGAGATAGAGTTCCCTAAGGCCGAAGTCGCGCGCCAGATAGGCAAACGCACCTTCCGAAGTGACCAGCCAACGTCGATCCTCCGGTATCGCTGCCAGCGCGGCGCGGATCGGCTCGACCGTCGCGGTGATTTCGGCAGAGTAAGCGGCCGCATTGGCAGCGTAGATTTCTGCATTGTCCGGGTCGACGGCGGAGAGCGCGGCGCGGATATTGTCGACATAGACCAGCGCGTCCTTGGGCGACATCCAGGCATGCGGATTGGGCTTACCCTCATAGGGTCCCTCGCCAATGCCTATGGGCTCGATACCATCGGTCAGGACTGCATTGGGCACATCGGGCAGATTGTCGAGAAACTGGGCGAACCATTGCTCGAGGTTAAGTCCGTTCCACAAAACCAGGTCTGCGTCCTGCGCCGCTACAAGGTCGCCAGGCGTAGGCTGGTAATTATGGATTTCCGCGCCAGGCTTGGTGATCGACACCACATCGGCCGCATCGCCCGCCACATTGCGCGCCATATCCGCCAGAATGGTGAAAGAGGTAACGGCCTTGATCCGCTCCTGCCCGACGGCAGGCAGGGCAAGAGCTAGCGGCAGAGCTGCAAACAAAGAGATGGCAAGGCGACGATTCATCCAACACTCCTAGCGACAGGTCTAGAAGTAGTGCAATTGCAAATCATTTGCAAGACGGGGATGTTCACGCCTCTGCTGATAGAAGTCGGGATTTATGGCCGTCCTGCGCGCCCTCAGCTTTCGGCGCGCTGGCGGACCGCCAAAGCCAGCACGATCGCGGTAGTGAAGCAGAATACGGCCTTCGGCATTTCGAAGATCAGCATGGCGTCGAACAGGCCCATGATGAGCATGCCGACGCTCAGCACCAGACCCATTGCGGCGAGCCCAAAGGTTCGGGGATCGCTGAAATAGGCGCGCAGCCCGAACAAGGGCGCCGTGGCAATCAGCAGATAGGCGAGAACGCCCACGACGCCCATCGCGGTGGCGAAGTTCAGCATTTCATTGTGCAGATGCGCATAGCTGGCGCCGCTGCCCTGCGCGATGAGCTCTTCGGACATGTAGGGCATCGCCGCCGAAAACCGCCGCCACCAGCCGTGCCCGAAGATGGGCGCTTCTGCGAATGCGGAGAGGCCGGCCTGATAATATTGCAGGCGATAGGTAATGCTGGCGTCGACGGTCTCGCCGGTTGTGAACAGCTCGCCGATATAGCCAAGTCTTGTGGTGAGGCCGAGCTGCGTCCCCACCAGCAACACGCCAATTGCCGCCGCGGCAAGGCCGCCGGCAATGGTGAGCGTGGCAAGGAGGCGATTACGCGACTGCGTCAGGATAAACGCCATCCCCAGGGCCAGCACGATTCCGGCCAGAGCCACCAGCGAACCGCGCGTTCCTGACAGGACCGAAGCCAGGAGGGCGAACACGGGGCCTAGCAGGAATAACCAGCGCCAGCGGCTTGACGTCAGCCAGATACCGCAAAAGGCTATAAAGCCAAGCCACACGCCCACATTGCCCATGAAAATCGCGCTGGAGACGAGACCCGTCGAACGGCCATCGCCCAGAATCGCCACCTGATAGACTGAAATCGCCATCGAAAGAGCCGATCCCGCAAGGGCGACACCAGCCACGCGCGGCGGTGTCAGCCATGCGCCCATGCCGTGAAACAATACAAAGACGACACAGGCAAGCAGCAGGACGACGAAATCACCCAAAGCCCCCATATCGCTGATGGTCTGGCTCGAAACCGCCAGCGCAATGGTAATGAGTACGAAGGCCAGGAAAAAAGCGCGTAGCCCCGGATTGGCCAGGGCGGCGTTCCGACCGTTTGCGTCGAGCAGGACCGGCGCAGCGACAAGGGCCGCGATCAGGGCCACGTAGGCCGACAGATTGCCAAAAGCGGTGGGCGTCAACAAAATCGCGCCGAGAATGATTAACCCCAGCAAAGTCCTGGCAGTTTTCATCTGTGCCCTTTTCTTTCTTGGCTCGGCGGTTAAGACAGACTGGCCATAGCCGGAGAACGGTAAGATGACCAGCGCCATACATATCACTTTGTCCTTCGACGACAATTTCTGGGCGCCCGCCTATGCGGTGATGCGGTCGATCTGCCTGTCCACCAAGCGCCGCACCGATCTTGTGTTTCATCTGCTGCATATGCCGATCACGGAAGAGCATCGGCGTGATCTGATGGAAATTACCCACGAATTTGGCGCGCAATTGCACTGGTACGCATTGGACCAGTCTGAGCTGTTCGAAAACTTCGTTTCGGGCCTACCCGCCAATACGCGGTGGCCCAGGCTGGTCTATGCGCGACTGCTGCTGTCCGATTTGCTGCCCTCGGAGGTGAACAGGGTCATCTATCTCGATTGCGATATGATGGTCCGCTGGCCCATCGAGCAATTGTTCGATATCGACCTGCTCGACAGGCCGCTGGGGGCAGTCAGGGATTCGCAGGCGCCCTTTCTGGTCGGCCGCAGGGACATGCGCCACAACGCGGACATTTTCGACCCCGCCGATCCCTATTTCAATTCCGGAATGCTGTTGATCGCGCTCGATAAATGGCGCGAAATCGACGTCAAGGCGCAGGTGGGCTTCCTTGCGGAGAAGGGCTGGCTCTCCCGGATCTATTTCGACCAGGACCTGCTCAATATTGTTTTCAGAGGACGCTGGCATCCGGTGGAGTGGCGCTGGAATACGATTGATGCTCATCCCGCCCATGAAGCCCTCGATCCGGCGATCCTTCACTATACCCTCGCCCACAAGCCCTGGGCGACCCTCGGCGGCATTCTGCGTAGTTCGGCTTATGCAAGAGGCTATCGCCACGTCATGACCAATGAACTGTTCTACCGCTTCGCGCGGCACCGCTGGAAGCGGTGGTGGCGGCGGCGTTTGGGAATGCGCGGCTAAACCGCAGCAGGGTCCAGTCCGTCGCGGGCGCAGAGTTTCGCCAATGCGCTGCCGGGTTGAGGCAGGCCGATACTGGCGCGGCCGCGATCGGTGAACTGGCTGCGCCAGAGGTGGATGCCCAGTGTGTTCGCGGTGATGGCGCGGTCGAAGCTGGAGCCGGGCTGCATCAGCGTCGGTATGTCCTTGTAGGGGACCGGATAGAACACGTCCGGCGCACTGGCCTTGTCATAGAGCCCGTGCTTGCGCGCATAATAGGTCAGTGGCATGGGGCCAGTGGCGCCGAACTGCATGTGCTCGACCGGCAGCGTCTCCCCGGCCAGCCGTCGCACCGCGACTTCCAGCCGCCGCAGCGGTGGCAGAAAAGGCAGCCAAATATCCCTTTTTTTAGGATCAAAGATGGCCAGCAGATCTGACAAAAGCGGAGCGTCCGGCGGGATCAGCAGCACGGCATTGTTGATCGAATCGGGGGTTTCCAAGCCCATAACGTAGCCGTCCCCGGCAAGGATCGGCCGCACGCAATAGATGTCTAGATCGGCGTAAATGCCAAGGCCCCGCCGTAGAAGCTCCAGCCGAAACCGGTCCGAGAAGACTGCCGGCGTGCCACGCCCCTTGTAGAAAACTAGCTTTTCCATGGGCAGGATCTCGGATGCATCGCGCCACTCGGCACCAGAGGGGAGGTTGGCAATAGGGTCGTAGGAATAGACGGCCACATGGTGGCCCTGTTGCTGGAACGAGGTGATGCACAGCACTTCGAGCCAGATCAGCGGGCCATGCCAGAAGCTCACAATCGTCGGCAGGGTCATGGACATTTCTGTGCTGTTCCATTGCGGCTCTAGCATGTCGTTGCTCAGCGGGAAACCAAGCGGGTCAGCTTTGCGCTGAGCCTAGTGGTGAAGCGGGCAAGCCTTTTGTCATCCATGTTTTCAGCGGCATAGAGCGAGAGCATTTCGAAGCGGGCTTTTGGCGCGCAGCCAAGCACGAGTGCGATCTTGAGCACACGCCGAACCGGCCGACGTATGATCAGCCAGTCGACCCACCAGGGCGAGCCAAGCGTGGTCACCACCAATACCGATTTGAGGCTATCAAGGCGCGGTACTAGCGGCGTGCCCTGGTCGAAGGCAAAGCCTGGACTCCAGACGCGGTCGAACCAGCCTTTGAGGATTGCGGGGAGTGAGAACCACCAGGTCGGAAAGACCAGGATCAGGTGGTCGGCCGCGGCGAGGCGTGTCTGCAAGGGAACGATTTCATCCGCTGGTTCGGGCCTGTCGTAATGGTGCGCGCGTTCATTTGCTGTAAGGAGCGGGTCGAACTTCTCTGCATAGAGGTCTAGGCGGTCAACCGTCACGCCTTGTGCCACCAAATGCGTCTCGATCACCCCGGCCAGATGGGCATTGAGGCTGTCGCCAAGAGGATGGGCCAGGACCAGGTGCACGCTCATGGCTTTGCCTTTGCAAGAGAAATCGCCGCGCGTCGGGGTGACGCGCGGCGACAATGCAGGCTGATGCGCCCCGGGTCAATTCGCGGGTGCGCGTCGGCGGTATTCCGAGGCGAGATAGATGACGGCAATCGCAAAAACCGCGCCGATGCCGACCTGGATCCAGTCGAATTTCTGCAGGAAGTCGGTGATAAACAGGGTTGCGTTGAATGGTTCCTGACCTTCGAAGACGCGATCGAGATGGTCGACCGAGACCGGCATCTGGCTGCGATATTCGAGATAGGCCCAGGTGCGGGTGGCGAAGGGATGCATGCCGCCCAGCGTCACCCATTCAAGGGCCGAAACTACGGTGGGCAGCAGCAGGGCCAGTGGAATGGCCCAGCGACCAACCGCACTGCCCATGGCGCCGACCAGCGCCATATAGGGCAGATACCAGAGCAGGCCGCACACCATCACCACAAGGAAGACGAGGGCCATTTGCAGGTAAATGCCGGCAATCGTGCCGAGCAGGCCCGCTGTACCCAGTCCGCCGATCATGGTGGTTACATAGGCGACGACAAACATGAGAAGAATACTGATCAGGCCCACGGCGAAAACCGAACCGGGAAGCACGGTCAGGGCGGCGGTCAGCTTGCTCATCAAGACCTTGAAGTCGGAAACCGGCATGCTCTTCCAGAACAGCATGGCATTGTTGCGCTTGTCCGACGCAAAGCCATCGGCACAGTAGAAGAACAGCACGAAGCCGAGGTAAATCATCCACGCCGCGGCAAGGCCGGCAAAGCCCGCCTCGAAAACCCAGGTGGGCACGACGCTGAGCAATTGCCCGGAAAATCGGGTGTCGAGCCGTTCGACGCTGAAGGCCAAAAGAGTAAGTCCGAGCACGACCACCACCAGCACCAGCGGTGCGATGAGGAAGGCGCCGCGATGCTCGATATATTCGCGATGCACGAGGGCGAAGAAGGCCTTCATCGGGCGGGCTCCGGATTGGCGGTCGGTCGCTGCATCAGGGCAACGAAAAGGTCGGACATGGTGGGCGTGGATACGCGGCCCAGCGGTTCGAGCAGGGCCCTGTCGACCCCATCGAAGATCATTACCGTCTGCCCGAAACGGGTCTCTTCATAGACCGGGCCATATCCCCGCGCCGTCTGCTGGGCCGCGTCGTCGGTGACGACGAGTTGGCTGAACTTCTCGCTCACCGTTTCCATCTGCATATGCAGGATGAGTTCGCCATCGCGGATGAACATGATGTCGGAAAGCATGAACTCGATCTCGTCCACCTGGTGGGTGGTAATGATCAGCGTCCGCTCCTCGGTCATATAGTCTTCGAGCAGGCGCCGGTAAAACCGCTTGCGATAGGTGATGTCCAGCCCCAGCGTCGGCTCATCGAGCACCAGGAGCTTAGCGTCGATGGCCATGACCACGGCCAGATGCAGTTGGGCAATCATGCCTTTGGACAGCGTCCGGATTTTCATCTCCGGACGGATATCGGTGCCCTCGAGAAACTGCCGCGCCTTGTCGGTCGAGAAATTGGGGTGGATATTGGCGAGTAGCGCAAAAAGTTCACGCACCCGCAGAAACCGGGGCAGGCTGGCGACGTCGGAAATGAAGGCGACGTTTTCCATCAACTGTGCGCGGCGCGCGAAAGGGTCTTCGCCCAGAACGCGGATCGTGCCTTCATAGGACGTAAGCCCCAGCATGGCATTGAGCGTGGTGGTCTTGCCAGCACCATTATGGCCGATCAGGCCATAGATGCGCCCGGCGGGGATGTCGAAATCAAGCCCGTGCAGGATCTGTTTGCCGCCAAAGCTCTTCTTGAGCCCCCTCGCGGAGACGATCGGTTCGGCCATCGTGGACATGTCGGTCATTTGTCTGTGCCTTCGGGCTTGGCGGCTTTGGTGATAAGGGCGTCCAGATCCAGTTCCAACGCCCGTATCTGGGCGGCGATCCTCGGCCAGTCTTCCTTCAGAAACTTGTCGCGCTCATGCGCCAGCAATGTGTCTCGCGCTTTGGCGGCCACGAACATTCCCAAACCTCTTCGTTTCTCCACCACACCGATATCGACCAGGGCCTCGAAGGCCTTTGTCACCGTCAGCGGATTGACCGACATGTCACCTGCAATCTGGCGAACCGAGGGCAGAGCATCGCCTTCCCCGACCTGCCGGCGCAGGATCATCTCGATCAGCCGTTGCCGGATCTGGACGAAGATCGGCTGGCTGGCATTGAAGTCATCCATGTGATTTGCCTGTATAGTGTGCTATATAACTAGCACACTAAATCGGACTGTCAAGCAGGGTAGTGCTGCTGTCAATTCACCCGACCAGAACCGGGCTGGTGCAGCGCACGCTATAGACCCGCACATCGGCCTCACCCAGGCCCAGACCCAGCGCCGAAAGGGCCGCATTGATGGTCATGTCGAGGGTCGGTGCCAGCGGCATGACGAGGCTCCGGACCGCTCCGGCAATGACAGCCGGAGACGACAGACCAAGCCCCAGCACGTTCACGGTGAGATTAAGCGAGCCGAGCAAGCTACCCGCTAGCGATGTGACGATGGTGGTCGTTCTCGCTGTCTTCATTGTTGCAGTGCCGATTTCCGTCGAGGAGAAGCTCAGAAGGACCGGATCGGTCTGGGCGATTTCCACCTGCGCAGAACCGGTGACCCTGAGTAGAAGCACGTCGATCATCCGAACGGGCAGGACAGGCGGCACCCAACCGAATTGGGCAAGTGTGGTCTGGCTCATTTCGCCTATGGCCGCATGCACGATACCCGGCCGCACCGCGACTGTTGCCCTTCCATTAGGCGCACTGGCGCTGGGGCAGGCGGCCGAGATCACCTGTGCTTCCGCATGGGCAATGTCGATCCATAAGGGCAATTTGACCGAGGCGCCCAGCAGAACCGGTCCGCCCAATAGTGTCGCCGAAAGCCGCAGGCGAATTTGCGCGGTGCGTACCATCGTGCCGATCGGACCAATGCTGAACCAGCCACCACCCTGCGGCGGCTCACCAATGGCGAGGTCGAGGGTGAGGCTGGCGAGACCCGGCACACTGGCGCCGAGGCCAAGCGACACCTGACGGTCGCCATCGGCCAATGCCGCCGCAGCCGTCAGGATTTCGAGCGGCGAGAGGCTCAGCCCGGCCGCGAGGCCACCACTGCCCAGAGACAGTCGGTCCAGATGCCCCAGTGCGATCAGGCTTCCGACATTGACGCGCCCAGCCGATCCGCCGCCGGCAAGACCGTGGAGTGCAGTGCGGGCTGTCCCATTGGTGAGGCCCGCAAGCGCGGCGGCAATCGAGCCTGAGCCTGCATCCATGGCGAGAATGTCATGATAGGTACCCGCGGAAAGGCCCATCTGGCTCGCCAATCCGTCGAGAAAGGACAAGGCGTCGACCCGCGCGCTGGCCAGCGCGCTATAGTCGGCAACGCTCAGCGACACATTTGTGCCCAGCAGTTGCGACAGCACGGCATTGGCAATGCCACCATTGAGGCTGGCAAGCCGGGAACCCAGAGAAAACGAAACTTCCGGCGTCACCGCGGCCAGCCCGGCGGCACTGATCATGGGCGGCGTAGTGAAGCTGGACGCAAAGATCAGGCGTCCGGGCCTCTGAAAGGCAACGTGAACCGCATTGGCGCCCGTTGCGCCCGGTGTAAAACGGTCAGCGACCGCGACATTGGGGTCTGGTCTATAGACGCCGGTCGTGACGCTCAGCCCTTCGGTATCCCCGGGCGAAAGCAGGCCCGCTTCAACCATCACCGATTGAGCAATGGCGAAGGCGGCGGACGGATCGGACGCGGCAGAAATGGCGGCTAGGTCGACCATGGACTGGATGTGCCGCCGCTCCTGATAAAGCGATACTCCATCCACAGCGATGGCTGACATGAATGCCGACGCCGCAAAGCCGAGGGCGAACAAAATGGAGATATTGCCCCGCTCATTGCTGCCAAACGGCGGGAAGGTCACAATCCGCCCTGCCGTATCGATGCCGAGAGGACGATGAATCTGGAGGGCAGCGGAAGTGGGGGATAAAGGTTCCAGATCGGCAGGTCCGAGGCGTCATAGCGCAACTCGATCCGGTATTGGCCGGGGTCCAGAGGATGGCTGCCGAATGTATGCACCAGCCTGTCGCCGTCGATCAGCATATATTGGCTGGCATGCTGGCGAATATAGGCATCGACCAGCCGGTTGCGCTCGGTCTCGTCCAGCCCGGAAATGGAAATGCGCGCCGCATCGGCCACAAGCTGCTGTAGCGCGTGTACAGCGCCGAAATAGATGCCATAGGCCAGCATTCCGGCGATCATCAAAAGGAAGACCGGGGTGAGAATGGCGAATTCTATGGCCGCGGCGCCATGTGTGTCGGTGCGCCATGACCGGGGCCGGCGGGCCATGTCAGCCTCCCGCGATAAACAATCGTCACGACCCAGCCTGAACGGGAAGAATGCGCTTAAAATGAACCGGAAACCCGGTAAAAACCCCGATTGCGATCGGGAAACTTACGGCATTTGCTGTCTGGGAGCCGCGACAGCCTGAGCAAATTGATCTAGGACAGGGCCATTCTCAAACGGGACCAGTCGTGACCACGCGGAACTATCTCTTCGCTGCCAGCCAGGACGATGTGGCGCTGACGCGCTTCATCGCCACCGCTGCCTCGGTCACCGGATTTCTGGATGGTGCCCCGGGCGGGCATTTGCCTGGCTGGTATCAGCCGGGCCAAGACAATGCGGCCTTTCTTGCCGACCTTCATGGGCGCATCGTGGCCGGATATCCACGCGCGCGCCGCCCGTTTCACGCCGTGCGCCTCTGGACCAACCTGCTCTGGCAACCCGCTTATCTTGCAGCCATTGCCGTGCACGTCCATGGCGCCCTGCCGGACCTTTCCGGGCTTTCGCAATCCCGACAGAACCTCGACATTACCGGCTATCGGCTGCCGGCCGGCCCCCAGTTTCGGGCCAGCGAGGAAGAGATGATCGCCCGCGCCGGGAAAGTTCTGAGGGCCATGGCCGACACCATGCTGGCCGAGGTCAATACGGTGACGTCGCTCAAGCGGTTGCCGGCCTTGCGCCTCTTGGCCGACCGCATGCTGGGTCTTGTCGCCAGCCTGCCGCGCTTTCGCCCCGGAACGTCAATTGCTGACCAGTATCGCTACCGCGCGCTCTGGCTCGACGCCATGGGTCTTTCGGGAATGGGCGGGCTCGAGACTCTGGATCTGCCCGGCGGCAACCAGGTGGCGGTCATCGCGAGGCAAGGTTGCTGTCTCGACTATCTGGCCATGCCGGAGACCTATTGCGTCTCCTGTCCACGACAGGACGATGTGGTTAGGCTCCAGCGGCAGTTGGAGACGGCGATTGCCGAAATGGACGAGACTGGCGCCTGATCAGTCGAAGATTTCGTCGGGATAAACGCCCCAAAGCTCTTCCTGCCGCACAAAGCCGGAATGCGTCGCTCTCTCGCCCGGCGGCCCCGCCGACACATTGCACCAGCTGCCGTCGCAACTGCTGATCGACACGCGCACGCCCGGCGCCAGGCGCGCACGTACCGCGCCGTCTTCGGCACGGCTGGCACGCATCGCCACTTCGCCATTGGCCATAAGCGGGGTCGCATAGCCGACGCGGGTGCCCACGAGCAGATTCTGGTGAACCCAGCCCTCGTCGCCTTCCACGTCGCGGATCTTCCGCCAGGTGTCGAATTCCTGGATGATTTCCACAGGCACGCCCGAGACCAGAAAATTCCAGGCAATCTCGTATTTCGTGCCCGGCCCCACCCGCACATTGATCGGGTTGGAGCGGGTCGAAACAAAGCGCGGCAGCTTGAGGCCGCTGGGATTATCGGCTTGGGCGAAGACCGGCGCGGGTACTGCGGCAAGGCCACCGACAATCGCCAGAACGGCCAGAAACAGGGTGCGGGCACGGCCCGGAAGGGCTGGCAAAAACAACATCACTTTGCAGTCGGGCTGGAATTGCCTTATCACTAGACCATGATCCTTAATGGTCGCTGAAGGCGGGAACAAACCCGCGCCGCACGGGCACTCATCGATACGCATGACATCCAGCAAACCCAAGATTTTGGTGACCCGACGCCTGCCTGCCACGATTGAGGCACGTATGGCCACCCTGTTCGAAACCGATGTCAACGAGGCCGATCAGGCGCTGACCGCCGAAGACATTCTCGAAGGGCTCGCCGGCAAGGATGTTCTGGTTTCCACCATTACCGACCGCATAGACGCCGCCCTCATCGCGCGGCTGCCGTCCAGCGTTCGTTTGATCGCCCAGTTCGGCAATGGCGTCGACAATATCGATCTAGAAGCGGCTTGGGCGGCGGGGCTCACCGTCACCAATACGCCCTCCGTGCTCACCGAGGACACGGCTGATATGGCAATGGCCCTGATGCTGGCTCTGCCGCGTCGCCTGGTGGAAGGCACGCAGATGCTGCTGCGCGACCGCGTCTGGGCCGGCTGGTCGCCCACATCAATGCTTGGCCATCGCCTGCGCGGCAAGGCCCTGGGCATTGTCGGTATGGGCCGCATCGGCACGGCGGTCGCTCAACGCGCTCGCGCGTTTGGCCTCCATATTCATTACTATTCGCGCAACCGACGCCCGCCAGCAGTCGAAACGCCGCTGGGTGCGACCTATTGGGACGATCTCGACGCTATGCTGGCCGAGGTCGATATCGTCTCGCTCCACACTCCGCTGACTCGCGACACCAATAATATCCTGTCGGCTCAGAGATTGGCCCGCCTTCGGCCCGGCGCCTATGTACTCAATGTCAGCCGACCAGAACTGCTGGATGAGGCGGCGCTGGTCGAGCAGCTTGAATCCGGTCATCTGGCTGGAGCGGCACTGGATGTTTTCGACAATCGCCACGGTATCAATCCGCGACTTCTGGCGCTGGCGGAAAACAACCGCGTGGTCCTGACCGCACACATGGCTTCGGCCACCCTGGAAGCGCGGATCGAGATGGGCGAGGCGGTCATCGTCAATATCCGCGCCTTCATGGACGGTCATCAGCCGCCCCACCGCCTGCTACCCGACCCGACCATGCCGCGCCTTGCGCGTGGGTAACTGTTGCAGCAATTCCCCAATTCCGGATGCATTGCGGCTCGGCTGCCGCTTTTTCTTGCGCGGCGCCGGCTTCCTGCCTAATCGTCGCTCATCCGGGGCAGGGGGCTCGCCAGCCGGAATGATAGGGCCTTCGGGCCTGTTTGGGGTTAAGGAGAGCCCTGTGTCGCCTATCAAATCTGCGCTTGTGACCCTTCTTGCCCTTCCCGCCCTGACCCTGTCGGCTCAGGCGCAGACCGCGCCCGAAATGCCGGTCTCGGTGGAAGATGGCCAACTGGTCTATAAGGCGCTCGGACACCGCCTTGCCTGGCCCTTGCCCGACTGGGTTCCGGCCACCGAAGCGGCCCCTGACGGTCTTGATCAATTCGTCACTTCGTCCGCATCCGAAGCGGCCGAGCAGGCCAGTCTCGAGCTTTTCCCCAAGGGCGAAAGCGAAGCCTATTGGACCACGCTTTACGGTGCGCGCATCACTGCGCGGGGCGACACGGCGCTGAGCCAGCTGCGTCAGGCCGTGGTCAATGTCTATGCCCGCGCCTGCAAGCCCGAGACCGTGGCACTGTTTCAGCTCGAACCCGATATGGGCGACGCCATTCCCCCGCTTGGTTTTCTGTGTGGGTCCTATCTCGATGAACTGCCCGCCTATGCCGGCAAGGGGGAGGTCATGGTTATCGGCTTCGTGCGGTCCCAAGCAGGGGTCGGCATGGTCTATCAGGAATGGCGCGGCGCGGCATTCGATCCTCAGGATACGGCCACCTGGCCGGTGAGCCCAGAGGTGTTGGAATCCCGTGTTGCCCAGTTCAAGTCCGAAGTTACCCTGACCCCGGCGGATTGACGGCGGGCCGCAGAGGGCCTAAGCCGCATCCCCATGAAAAAAGACCACAAGCCCACAGGGCCTAGCCAGCGCATGCTGCGCGTGGGCGAACTGGTCCGCCATGCACTGGCGGCCATGTTCGCGCGCGGGGAAATCGAGGACGAGGCCCTGCGCGGCGCCGTGGTCACCGTTCCCGAAGTGCGCATGACGCCCGATCTCAAGATCGCCAATGCCTATGTGATGCCGCTGGGCGGCACCCACGCCGAGGAAATCGTCGAGGCACTCAATCGCCACCGCAAGTTCGTACGTGGCCGCATCGCGCCTCAGATCGACCTCAAATACGCCCCCGAAATCCGCTTCTACGTGGATGATACATTCGAGGAAGCCGGGCGCATCGATGCGCTGCTGCGCTCCGATCGCGTCAAGCGCG
>VFQU01000252.1_pt1 | contig 54829 bp, 45 predicted proteins | sample 3512311 | NCBI WGS metagenome assembly VFQU01 (sample SAMN10412377, study PRJNA504923) | tailings metagenome | isolation source: Relicate 3 Philex TSF3 active mining site | place: Philippines: Tuba, Benguet | collected 2017-08-29 | reverse complement strand
AACTTACGAAAAAACCAGTTTCCTATCTTTTCTCACCAAGGACGGCGCGGTTTAACGTTTCGCTATATGCGCTATTGGATTGAGCGGGGTCATCAAAAAGCAGGAGCTTTACTGGATGCAGCGCAAACGGCAGCATTTGATGCGCTCGATCGCACTTTATGCGCTGAAGATCTGGTTCTGCAATTTAAGCTCGAAGCGCGAGACATCCTGTGGGTCAACAACTTCAAAGTGGCTCACAACCGAACGAACTATCAAGATTATGCTGAGCCTGATCAGAAACGTTTATTGCTACGGATGTGGCTCGAACAAGTTTGAATCCGATTCTGTTTCCGTTTGATTGATCAGTTTTGTAAGTATGCTTTGTCCTTGTTCCATTCATCTAGATCTCCCTAACCCCTATGCACAATGCTCTTCCCCCGTTCAAGCGAACGATCCTGAAATTCAATCGTGAAGTTGGGCAATCGGTTGTTTCGATTCGACAAGATTTAGCATCCGTAGAGTCTGGGGCATGTGAGCCACCAAGCACTCCTGCTGAGGCTAGAATGGCGCTCAATCAATTCATGCAGTCGCATCCGTTCTGGCAGAACTCGCTCTTTCAAGCTTGTCGCTCCGGTAGCCTCTCTCAATCAGATTTTCAACTGATCTTTGCCCAATACTCGCTCTACTCTCAAAATTTCACGCGCTACCTTGCCGGGCTAATGGCAAATATGGAGTTCGATGCGTTGCGGGTCAAACTGATTGATAATCTTTGGGAAGAGAGCGGTGGAACTAATCCAGACGAGCGGCACACAGAGATTTTTCACCAGTTTCTTCGAGAAGGATTGAATGTTGATACTTCTCAAATTCAATATTTAGATTCAACGGTTTTGTTCGTCAAAGAGTATCTAGATTTTTGTTTGCGATCGTCTGCCTCCTTAAGCAGCGCATTTCTTTCACTAGGAACAGAAGCGATTGTGCCTCGAATGTACGGCATCTTTGTAGAAGGTTTGCTCAAAGCGGGTATTCCAGAAACACATCTTTATTTCTTTAAGCTTCATATGGAGGTGGACGATGCCCATGCAGAGACACTTGAGGAAATTATGATGGCTTATTCAGACAAGCCCTACTGGTTTATTCAATGTCAGCAGTCGATCGACTTTGCTTTGTCGTTGCGAATGCGATTTTTCGAGCAACTTTACCTGTATATTTCTTGAACTTTGCGGTGCAGTACGTTCAGACCTAGGGCAGGTACTATTACCTTCACAAAGTAGTGCTAGGTCGAGGTGTTTTACTATCTTGAGAGCAATGTTCGCGATCGTGCGTGGACGCGAGGTTTTGATCTCGATCAGTGGAACGAGTGAATTGCGATATCCTTGAAGGAATCACCTCAGTTCTCACCCATCGGATAGATGTTACAGAGTCGCCAGGAGAATAATTCTCTTTACATTACCCTCGCGATCGCGTTTGCGATTGCCGCTACGCTGTTATATCCTGGACTCGCCCAGAACTTGCTGACCGCTGCTGGATTTATTCCTCACGGTCACTGTTATTTGTGGAAACCAGAATTAGTTTGGCTCCATGTTGCGACCGATACGATTATTGGGATCTGCTACGTCGCGATTTCGGCGACGCTTGCGTATCTCGTGTATCGAACCCGCCGAGAAATTCCCTTTCATTGGATCTTTCTCGTTTTTGGTGCATTTATCGTCGCCTGTGGTGCAACCCATTTCATGGAGGTCGTCACACTCTGGAATCCGATGTATTGGCTATCAGGTGATATCAAACTGCTGACAGCACTCGCTTCAATCTCTGCTGCACTGACGTTACCCCCACTTGTTCCCAGAGTCGAAAACCTGCTGAAAACGCTGAAACTGGCTGAGGAGCGACGGCAACAGTTAGAAGTCGCACAGCAAAATAATGCTGCTCAAACTTGGCTCAAGTCGAATGTGGCAGAACTGAGCCAGAGACTGCAAGGGCAACGAGATCTAACCAGTACTGCGGCAAGCGTGCTTTCTCATTTCTGTTCTCTGGTAGAAGCGCAACAAGGCGTATTCTACTGGCTCGAGCAAGACTCAGGCGTGCCTGTGCTGAAATTAGTTGGCAGCTATGCAAGTCAAGCCTCAGCACAACTCAAACCCCAGCTCCAACTGGGAGAAGGGCTAATTGGGCAATGTGCGATCGATAAGAAATCTTTACTGCTGAGTGATATTCCCAGTGATTATCTTCAAATTAGTTCCGGCTTAGGCAATGCCTCTCCTCGGCAGCTGATTGTTCTGCCTGTGTTGTTTGAGTCTGAAGTAGTCGCAGTGATTGAGCTTGCTTCATTTCAGCCGTTTAGCGAAATTTCGCTGACTTTTCTTGATGAGGCAAGTAAGATTTTGGGCGTCGTGCTGACAACGATCGCGGCAACGGCTCGGACAACAGAATTACTCGCACAGTCTCAAGCGCTGACGCAAGAGCTACAACGCCAGCAAACTGAGCTTCAAGATACGAATTGCCGATTAGAAGAACAAGCAGAAGAACTGAAAGTCTCTGAAGCTCAGTTACGCGAGCAGCAAGAAGAATTACAGCAGACCAATGAACAGTTGCAAGAGTTGAATGTAGAGCTAGAAGAGAAAGCGGCACAACTTGCACTCAGTTCACGCTATAAATCTGAATTTCTCGCCAACATGTCGCATGAGCTACGAACTCCGCTCAATAGTTTATTGATTCTGGCAAATTTGCTCAGCGAGAACCGCGATGGTAATTTGACAGCAAAACAAGTTGAATATAGCCAAACCATTTATGCGGCGGGCAATGATTTGCTCGATCTGATCAACGATATTTTAGACCTTGCCAAAATTGAATCGGGTAAATTGTCGATCGAGCTACAACCCATCTCATTCCCCAATTTGAAGATAGCCCTCGAACAAATCTTTCAGCAGGTCGCTTTGAGTAAAGGATTAGACTTTATGATTGCGCTCGATCCGCACCTGCCAACCAACTTTACGACCGATCCAAAACGACTTCAACAAATTCTCAGAAATCTGTTATCGAATGCTTTTAAGTTTACTCAACGAGGAAGCATTGAGATCAGCATAGCGGCTGAATCCTCTGAGATTGCATTCTCCGTAAAAGATACCGGAATTGGGATTCCGGCTCATAAGCAGACTGCGATTTTCGAGGCATTTCAGCAAGCCGATGGAACGACCAGTCGTAAGTATGGTGGGACAGGATTAGGACTGTCGATTAGTCGAGAACTCGCCATGCTTTTGGGGGGAAGATTGACGGTTACGAGTCAAGAAAATCAGGGCAGTACGTTTACGCTCTATTTGCCGATTGTTGAAACGGTGCAGCCTGCGATCGTGCCTGAGACCAGTGAGCGTTCTATGACTAGGGCCGTTGCAGACGATCTCGCATCACTGCAACCGGAGGATGCTGTTTTGCTGATTGTTGAAGATGACTTAAACTTCGCCTACAGCTTGCTAGAAATCGCTCATCAACAAGGCTTTAAGGGGCTAATTGCGACGCAAAGTGATAGAGCGCTTGAACTTTTACGACAGTTTCAACCTGTGGCAATGATGCTGGATGTCTACCTGCCGGATGGCAACGGATTGAGTATCTTAAACTACTTGAGATCAAATCCTCAACATGATCTGCCTGTCTATGTGCTGTCAGGAGATGACTATTTAGAGCGCAGTTTACAGCTTGGTGCGATCGCATATTTGCAAAAACCCGCTACGCTAACTGCACTGAATGAGGCTTTTTCGATCCTCAAACAGTTTTTAGCTGATCGAGTCAAGCAGCTTTTAATCATTGAGGACGATCCAACGCAGGCTGAAAGTCTATGTGAATTGCTCAAACAGGATCAGGTACAAATTGCGATCGCTCGATCCGGAGTACAAGCTTTAGAAATGCTGCAATCGACAGAATTTGATTGTGCTGTTTTAGACTTAATGCTGCCGGATCGAGACGGATTTGAGTTACTTGAAGACATCAAAACTCATTATCCAACCTTGGCAATTGTGGTCTATACCGCAAAAGAATTGACGCTTGAAGAAGAAGCTCGACTGAAGCGACTCGCCGAAACCATCATTATCAAAGATGCGCGATCGCCCGAGCGCTTGTCTGATGAAATGATGCTCTTTCTCCATCAAGTTCAACTCAAATCAGTTCAATCTCAATCGTTCACTCAGTCATTGCAGCCCTCTGATGCAATTCTGGTTGGAAAAAAAGTCTTAATTGTCGATGATGATGTCCGCAATATTTTTGCGATTACGAGTCTGCTAGAAGAATATGACATGGAAGTCCTCTATGCAGAGAATGGTCGGACTGGGCTGCAAGTCTTGAATCAGAATCCAGACATCCATCTTGTATTGATGGATATTATGATGCCAGAAATGGATGGGTACGATGCGACTCGTGCAATTCGAGCACAACCCCGCTTCAAATCGCTGCCAATCATTGCCCTGACGGCAAAGGCAATGAAAGACGATCGAGAACAATGTTTAGCAGCAGGCGCGTCAGATTACATTACAAAGCCGCTCAATTTAGATCAACTGATCTCGCTCTTGCGGGTTTGGCTATCGACTTAAGGTGCTGTATTCACGGGTGTCGTTGACCCAAGCTGTAACGCATAGAGATTTGCATAGATCCCTTGCTGGTCTAGTAATTCTTGATGGGTTCCATGTTCTACAATCTGTCCACCTTGTACGACTAGCACTTGATCTGCTTGAGTCACTGTACTGAGTCGATGAGCAATTACAAAACTCGTTCGATTTTGCAATAACCGAGCGATCGCATCTTGTACCAGTGCCTCAGTCCGTGTATCAATGCTACTGGTTGCTTCATCTAAAATCAAAATCCGAGGCTGAATCAACACGGCACGCGCAATACTAATCAACTGACGTTGACCTTGACTGAGCATTGCTCCTCGCTCACCGAGATAGGTCGAATACCCTTTCGGCAAGGTAGTAATCAGTTCATGCACATTAGCAATCTGGGCGGCAGATTCAATCTCAGCGTGAGTGGCATCTGGACGACCAAAGGCAATATTTTCGGCAACCGTTCCACTAAACAAGACCGTATCTTGTAAAACAATACCAATCTGACGACGTAAACTCGCTTGAGTCACTGATCGAACATCAATTCCATCAATCAGCACTGCTCCCTCGGTCACATCATAGAAGCGCAGAATTAAATTAATGATGGTACTTTTTCCCGCTCCAGTCGCACCGACAAGCGCGATCGTTTGTCCAGGTTTTGCTAGCAAGTTCACTTGATTCAAAACGCGCTGGTTAGGCGTGTAGCCAAAAGCAACATTCTGGAATTTGACCTCGCCTTGAATCGGGGGCATCTCGATCGCATTCGGTGCATCGTTTAACTGCGAGGGTTCATCCAGTAAACTAAAAATTCGTTCCAGTCCTGCTAAAGCCGATTGTGCTTGAGTATAGAACTGGCTCAAAATCTGAATCGGTCTGAAGAACTGCTGCACATAAATCAAGAATGCCGTGACGACTCCAACAGTTGCTTGCCCGCTTACGGCTAAATACCCACCATAGGCAAGGACACCCGCAGTTGCTAGAGTATTGAGAAAATCGATCGAAGGTAAAAATGCAGCCGTGATCGCAACAGCTTCAATATTGGCATCGCGATTTGCCGCATTCAATTGATCAAATTCGTCAATATTCAACTGCACCCGGTTAAATGCTTGGGCTTCCCGCACGCTGCCAATATCTTCTTCGAGCTTGGTTGAGAGTTCTCCGATCGTTTTACGTGTAACTCGAAATCGCGATCGCGCCCATCGTGAAAAGAGCGCAGTCGTGAGAATCATCAACGGCACAACAAAATTGCTAACTAATCCAAGCTGAAGATTGATTGACAACATCGCAATGATAATGCCGATCAAACTAAACAAATTCCCCAACATTTGCGCGATCGTTTGACCAAAGGCTTGGTTGACGGTACTTACATCATTGAGCAACCGACTCATCAAATCGCCTGCTTCACTGCGATCGAAATAGCTCAAGGGTAAGCTTTGTACCTTAGTAAAAATATCTTGCCTCAATTGCGCGAGAACATGCTGCACAATCCAACCGACCCGGACAATCTGCTCCCGAATGGCTTGGATACCGAGCACGTAAATCGTAGTCAAGGCGAGTAAAGCGAGAAGTAACCCTTGCAGATTGCCCTGTGCAATTAAATGATCGATCGACCATCCAATAAAGAATGGTCCAACAGCTTGAGATGCAGCACCAATCAATACGCACAATAATGCGATCGGAACTTGTTTTCGATAGGGTCGAACATATCGTAAAAATCGCCGCAGTGTAGACACTTGGCGGGTAGATTTTTCAGTTGCTCCAAAAGCACTGCTCATGTTGGTTTCACCTGAGATTCTAAAATCGCGCTGTACAATGGGCTGTTTCGCATGAGTTCTTCATGAGTTCCCTGTGCGACGAGCAACCCTTGATCCATCAGTAAAATACGATCGGCATTGCGAACGGTTGTAATCCGCTGCGCGATAACAAAGGCAGTACAAGTTTTTTGCTCCATCAAATCATCGAGTGCTGTTTGAATCTGTGTAGCAGTTTTCGCATCGACGGCGGAAGTACTATCATCGAGAATCAGAATGTGGTAGTTGGTTAGCAACGTGCGTGCGATCGCAATTCGCTGGCGCTGTCCTCCGGATAATCCAACTCCCCGCTCGCCCACTACCGTGTCATAGCCTTCTGGAAGTTCTGAAATAAAGTCATGAATTTGGGCTGTTTTCGCTGCTTCAATGATTTCTGCAAGGGTCGCATCCGGCTTTGCATACGCAATATTTTCTCGCAATGTCCCTGAGAACAAAGTTGTTTCTTGAAACACAATGCCAATGTGCGATCGCAGACTCATCAGGTTAAATTCTCGAACATCATGCCCATCAATGCGGACTGCCCCTTCAGTTGGATCATAGAATCGAGGGAGCAAATTGACGATCGTGCTTTTTCCTGATCCAGTCATGCCGAGAATTGCAATCAATTCGTTCGGCTTCGTTTCAAAAGAAACATTTTTCAAGGCTTCGACTGTCGCGCCTGGATAGCGAAATGACACATTCTCAAATGTAATCCTGCCCCCACAAGTCTGAAATGGAATTGCATGCGGTCGATCGCGAATTTCGACTTCTGCATCCAGCACTTCATAGACGCGTTGGGCAGAAGCTGCGGCTTGAGCGATCGCAGGTGCAGCAAATCCAATCAGTAAAATCGGTTGAAGAATGAAGAGTAGGTATGAATTAAACGCAACGAGTTCACCGATGGAAAATTGTTGGCGAATCACCTGTGCGCCGCCATAGCCAATGACCACAACTGTAATCAAATTGCTGAGCAGAAAAATGATTGGAAACGTGTTCCGAATCGCATACAGCGTTTTCATGCTGACGGCAATCAGTTCATTGTTCAATGCAGTGTAGCGAGTTGCCTCTTGGGACTCCCGCACAAAAGCTTTGACAGCCCGCACACCGATTAGATTTTCTTGCAAAACAGCATTGAGGTCGCCGAGCTGCTCCTGCACTCGCTGAAACACACTGCCATTCCGAGTGAAAAACCGCGTCAATATCCAAGCCGCGATCGGCAAAACTGCGAGCGTCATCAGCGCTAATTGCCAATTCATAATCAGCAAAATCGTTGAAATTGTCACCAGTGTGATGACGGCTCCAATGACTTGAATCAAGCTTGTGCCAATAAACGATCGAATCTGCTCGATGTCGCTTGTCGCACGAGTCAGCAGTTGTGAGGTTTGCGCGCGATCGTGATAGCTAAAACTCAGCGTTTCCAGCTTAATAAAAAGCTGATTGCGTAGATCATACGCCACGCCTTGTGAAGTCGATTCTGACCAGAATGTTTGCCCAAAGTTAAACAATCCGCGCGCGATCGCAGCAACGACCATCAGGGCTGCACTTTCCCAGACGACAGTAGAATTCTTCGCAGCAATCCCTTGATCAATCCCCCATCGAAAAATCTGCGGAGTGACTGCTGTTGCGATCGTCAGCAAGATCAGACTTAACACTGCTCCAAGCGCTACGTACCGATGCGATCTTAGACCTTGCAGCACTCGTTGAAGTGCCGCGATCGATGAATTGTCCTGCGATTGAGTCAAGGTAATCCTACTCTTCACTGATAAATTCAGCGATATTATCATACAGAAGAATTTTGAGTATCTGCTGTAAGGCAGGTGTAACTCCAGAAAGACTAATTTTCGCAAGTGATTCGCCCTTCTAGAATTACATCTGTCTTTGGCTGAGCAATGCCTAAGTCTTAAGGCTGAGGTTGCAATTTTAGCCCCAAGATAGTCTTGAGGCTAAACTCTCTCCACAAAAGAAGAGTTGTTGTACTTTGCCTTAACGAGCAACTATGATCACGCGTGAGTCTTCGTCCGATATTGAACAATCTGCTTCAGACTGGCATCATCTTCCTCCTCCTGAAGTGGTGACTCGGTTGGAAACTCATCCGGATCAGGGATTGCATCCTCTAGCAGTAGAACAGCGTCAGCAAAAATATGGTGCGAATCAATTGACGCAGAAAGCCGGAAAAAACCCGCTCATTTTGCTGCTCGAACAGTTTAATCAGCCGCTGATCTATATCTTGTTAGTTTCTGCTGGAATTACTGCCCTATTGCAAGATTGGGTTGAAACGTGGGTGATTTTAGCAGTAGTTGTGATCAATGCTTTGATTGGGTTTGCTCAGGAATACAAAGCGATCAAAGCCATGCAAGCGCTCGCGCAAACCGCACAAAGTGATGCTACTGTCATTCGCGGGGGACAAAAGCAACAAATTCCGGCGACTGAATTAGTTCCAGGCGATCTCGTAACCCTCCAATCTGGGAATAAAGTGCCAGCAGATTTGCGACTCTTGCGATCGCGCGATCTTCAGATTGATGAATCTGCTCTGACGGGTGAATCTGTTCCGGTTGAAAAGAATACGATCGCACAACTCGATCTCGAAACTGCTTTAGCCGATCGCTTAAATCTTGCCTATGCTTCCACCTTGGTTACGTATGGAACGGCAACGGGAGTCGTGATTGCCACTGGAGATCGAACCGAGATCGGACATATTAACGAACTCATTTCTTCCGCCGATGTCCTCACGACTCCTCTGACTCGTAAAATTAACCACTTTAGTCAGACTTTGATGTATGTCGTCTTGGGAGCATCTGCGATCGCATTTGTGGCAGGTGCACTGCGAGGCTACTCTTTGGACGATAATTTTTTAGGCGTCGTTGCGTTAGCAGTCGCCGCAATTCCTGAAGGATTGCCTGCTGCGGTCACGATCACGTTAGCGATCGGGGTGAATCGCATGGCAAAACGCAATGCCATCATTCGCAAACTCCCAACAGTCGAAACCTTGGGTAGCACAACGGTAATCTGTTCTGACAAGACTGGAACCTTGACACAGAATGCAATGACCGTGCAAGAAATTTATGCAGGAGATCAAGTCATCCGGGTGTCAGGCGTTGGCTATGCGCCCGAAGGAGAGCTTTCGACTTCAGGTGAAAATCAAGCGCTCATCGAATGTTTGAAAGCAGGACTCTTGTGTAATGATTCTCGCATTGTGGAAGAAGATCAAGGCTGGACGATTGTTGGTGATCCGACTGAAGCCGCGCTGATTACCGTTGCTCACAAAGCAGGGTTAGATCGTCATACGCTTGCACAAGAGTTGCCCAGACACGATAGTATTCCGTTCGAGTCACAGTATCAATATATGGCAACCTTACATCCGGTTGCAGATCAGGCATTGATCTATGTTAAAGGCTCTGTAGAAAGCCTGCTTCCTCGTTGTACCGGAGAATTGTCTGCATCGGGAGACACGATCGCGTTAGAAGTCGATCGACTTCATCAATGTGTCGAGCAAATGACCACCCAAGGATTAAGAGTCTTAGCATTTGCAAAATTAGACCTGCCAACTGTTCCGCCCTCTCTGACGCATGAAAGTTTAGATCACGGCTTAACCTTTTTAGGATTGCAAGGCATGATTGATCCGCCTCGCGAAGAAGCTGTTCAAGCTGTTCAAGCCTGTCGAAATGCTGGCATTAAAGTGAAAATGATCACCGGAGATCATATTGGCACAGCCGCCGCGATCGGGGAACAAATTGGACTAGCAAAATCACCGCCCCAAGATCGCACCGGAGCCGCGATGACGGGAACTGAGATTTCCAAGCGATCCGATCAAGAACTTCCAGCGATCGCAGAACATACAGCTGTGTTTGCACGAGTGACTCCAGAACAGAAATTACGCCTAGTCAGAGCTTTGCAATCCCGAGGGCATGTGGTTGCGATGACGGGAGACGGGGTGAATGATGCGCCTGCCTTGCGTCAAGCTGATATTGGCATTGCAATGGGAATTACAGGTACAGAAGTTGCAAAAGAAGCTGCTTCGATGATTTTGACAGATGACAACTTTGCCACAATCGAAGCGGCTGTAGAAGAAGGACGAGGCGTTTACGATAACATTATCAAGTTTATTGTCTGGGCGTTACCGACCAATCTGAGTGAAGGATTAGTCATTTTTGTCGCGACTTTGTTGGGGATTACTTTACCGATTTTACCGCTGCAAATTTTGTGGATTAACACGACGACCGCCGTTTTACTCGGTACAGGACTAGCAGTTGAACCGAAAGAACCAGAGATTATGACGCGATCGCCGCGTCCACCTCGATCGCCATTACTACGACCATCAATGGTGCGATTTATCGCATTGGCAGGCATCCTCCTTTGTATTTTCGCGTTTGTGGTCTATGAAGTTGCGATTCGCAATCAGGCAAGTATCGAATCGGCTCGTACGGCCGCAGTGAATGCGATCGTATTTGGTCAGATTTTCTTATTGTTTAATTGTCGATCGCTCTCGTACTCGATGTTTCAGTTAGGGATATTCTCGAATCCGATTTTACTGCTAGGAGTTGGGGTGATGATTGCACTCCAAATGCTCTTTACCTATGCTCCGTGGATGAACCAAGTGTTCGGAACGGCTCCAGTACAGCCAAGTGAATGGGGCGTGATTTTGGCAACTTCGCTAGGAGTTTACTTGCTGATTGAGTTGCTGAAGTGGAACCGTCGCCGTTCTAGAGCATAAAGCAGAACATCAGGCCTTCTAATCATGACTTGAGGAATTGGGGAATGCTTCAGCAACGACTTGCACTCGTCTAAGTTGCAGCACTAAACGTTGGGCTTGATGGGGGTAAAGGTCAATCGGGAGTGTTGTCGGTAAGGTCTTCAGAGCATGGGTTGCTGCGTCAATCTCACAGCCCGAAATTCGTGCGATCGCCATTGTTGCTTCAAACTGTGCATCCTGAGTCAGGACTTTTGTGACCCGCACCTGCCAGGTTTTCGCCGTCATTTTCCCCTGTTCTACATTTCGCAATCCTTCCATTGTGGCTAACACGACTAAGCGATCGCCGCTCCCCACTCGAATATCCTCCGAAGGCATCCATTGTTCAGGCTCATGTTGGGCAGATTGATACAAAATAGGAACGATGCCATAGCCGTAGCTCACATCTGAAAGAAGATGTCTGTGTAGCGTGTCGGTTTCGGTGATTTGGTACTCGGTTACTAGAACTGTTTGTTGATTGAGCCGAAATAGACTCAGAATATTTTCCCCAAATGCGGCTGCTGAAAATGCTGCCGCAGACAAGCGATAAGCGCCCAATACTTTTGCATAAGGTAATAGTTGGGCGATACTCTTGCTAAAGCGAGGATCAAAGACCCGAATCACCAAATTCAGCCCTGGATTTTGTTGGCAAGCTGTTAATGCGATTTCTAAATTTGCGACTTCATCATCGGTACACACAATTACGCTTTTTGCGGTTTGCAAATTTGCTTTTGCTAATGTGCTGGTCAGTTTACCCGTTAATAAAGGCATCGTCGGCAAAATAGTCGGATCGAGATTGGTGCTGTTGAGACCAACCAAGGATTGTCTCATTTCCTGGAGCAGGGTTGCCGTTCGCTGTCCGACTCGTCCGAGACCAACGATGACAATGTGTTCTTCTTTCGGAACTGGAGGACGGCGCTTGAGAAGTTGAAATTTTGCAGTGAGCAAACGTTCCGTTAAGAGAGCATATAATACACCAACAAAGGCAGTACCTGCTATCGCAAGCAGCAAACTAAACAGTCTTAGGCTCAACGGAATCGGTAGCTCTAGTTTGACCTGCCCAAATAAGTCACCATAACCGCCGAGTAATAAAACTGCTGTTGTAAAGAATGCGTCTTGTAGCGTAATGTCAGGGTAGTTCAACCAAAACAGTAGCGTGCCTAATAACGCTAATCCACCAATTGTTGCACCTGAAACGATCGTGACTTTCTGAGTTTGATTACTATCTTGCCAGAATTGATATAGGAGTTGCTTTAAATTCTGTTTCTGTAGTGAACTGATCAGTGCCTTTAAAGCAATTGATAGTTTGATTCTCCTCCACGACCTATCAGGTAATCGATGGTGTGGAATTTCATTTACTTCAACGTAAGCGATCGTATCTCCTGAAAAAATTGTCTGTTCTTGCTCCCACTGATAGAAACGAGGTGAGACTTGATTGTGAGCGAGAACCGTTCGAGTTGAGTTGTTTAGCTCATAAATCTTGCGTCGATCGCACCAAGGATGCTCTGGTTCAATTTGCTGTTGAACAACGCGCACCAGTTGATTGCCTAATCGAAATAATCCGATCGTTTCCTGGTGTAATGCTGCCAAAGCAAACGCAGGTGCTGGAAGCTGAGTGGCTTCAAATGCAACAAAGTTACCGAGTTGCTGTCCCAAAAGCTGATTGAGATTTTGCTGGTCAGAACGAATCACCAATCGAATAGCTGGATTGAGCGATCGCGCTGCCAAAGCTGCTTGGATATTGACAGTTTCACTACTCGTCACCAGTAAAATCGCGCGGCATTGAGCAATTTTCGCTCGCTCTAGCACTTCGAGTTGCCGACAATCTCCAATCACAAATTCATCTAGCAGGGTTGGCAGTTCTGGAAGTTCCCAAGTTCTGCTGCTCGCTTCTTCGATCGCAATCACACGCGCATCAAATTCTTTGAGATAGCGCACACATTGCTGACCCAAACTCCCCAAGCCACACACTAAGATGAAGTCAGATGATGGCTGAACGGAATGATCATCGGAACCGAACGACTGTGACAACGACATTGGTTCAATAGAAAATAGGCTAGATGGCGCACCGGAAAACAAAAGCTTGCCAGAGATTCCGAAAGATTTCAAAAATCCTGCTCTGGTAAGCTTGTTTTCAGATTATGGCATCTAGACTCGTGTTGTGAGCTAATCCTATTGATTAATGATGTTGAGTCAGTTCCATCAGCCGTTGTTGGGCACTACACTCTGCCTCATTTTCTTGCGGGCGTAATTGGGTATAGCGACCATCGGCATGAAGCAGCCAAGCTTGGCGAGTATCCGACAGCAGCAGATGCAGAGTGTCTGTTAAGGTGTGCTTAATGGATGGGTCTTCTATGGGCGTGACAGCTTCCACTCGTCGATCGAGATTGCGTCGCATCCAATCCGCGCTTCCTAAATAGAGTTCAGTCTCCGCATTGTTATGGAAGTAGAAGATTCGAGAGTGTTCGAGAAATCGTCCGACAATACTCACCACTCGAATATTGTCGCTAATTCCTGAAATACCAGGACGTAAACAGCACATCCCGCGCACAATCAGGTCAATCTGCACACCCGCTTGTGATGCTTCGTATAAGGTGCGGATCATCTCAACATCCGTGAGGGAATTCATCTTAGCAATGATGCGACCCGGTTGCCCCTGTTGACAATGTTGGATCTCACGCCGAATCATTGCCGTTATGCGATCGCGCATGGTCATGGGTGAAATCAGCAATTTCCGATACGATCGTTGTTTAGAAAATCCAGTGAGATAGTTAAAGAGATCGGTTAAATCGGCACCGAGATCCTCACGACAACTCAGCAATCCTAAATCCGTGTAGAGTTTTGCGGTTTTTGGGCTGTAGTTTCCAGTGCCGATATGAACATAGCGACGAATTTGATCCGCTTCTTGGCGAACCACGAGCACGACTTTCGTATGGGTCTTAAATCCAACTAAGCCATAAACAACATGCACCCCTGCGTCTTCTAATCGACGCGCCCAGTTAATGTTGTTTTCTTCATCAAATCGTGCTTTCAGTTCGACTAAGACGACCACTTGTTTACCATTCTCTGCTGCCTGCATGAGCGCTTTGGGTAAGGTATCCCCAGAGGTACGATAAAGAGTCATTTTGATCGCTAGAACATCTGGATCAGTTGCCGCATGGGTAATAAACGTTTCAACCGAAGCGGTAAACGATTCATAGGGATGATGTACCAGTAAGTCCTGCTGTTGAATAACAGAGAAGATATCTAGCCCATCGCCACGATCGTCCGCATCGATTCGAGTGTCTAATTGGGGGGCTAGCCCTTTCAACCGCGCGGGAATCACTGGTGTCCAAGGCGAATCTTTCAGCGATGGGCAAGGAATTGCTGTCAATGCCATTAAGTCTTTTAGCCCAAGCAGTCCCTCGGTTTCGTACACTTCTAGTTCGGTTAGACTCATGCCTTGCATCAATTTTTGGCGGACAAACTCAGAGGTAGAGGTTGGAATTTGCAGTCGTAAGACCGAGCCGCCTCGCAGTCGTTTCCGTAATTCTTGTTCGATCGCGAGCAGCAAATCATCCGCTTCATATTCCTGCACATCCAAGTCAGCATCCCGCGTGACTCGAAAGGGATAGTATTCCTGAATCTCCATTCCTGGAAATAATAGCGATAAGTTATGAGCAATCACTTGTTCTAGGGGAACACCGAGCCACAAACATGACGCTCCTTTGTATTGCTGTAACTCTTTGGGAAAAGTCACAAATCGAGACAGATTGCTTGGGACTTTGACTCTAGCAAAGTCCTGTTCTCCGGTATCGGGATCTTTGATAACAACCGCTAGATTGAGGCTGAGGTTCGACATCTGCGGAAAAGGATGGGCAGGATCAACCGCAAGCGGGGTCAGAACTGGAAAAATTCGTTTCTCAAAGTACTGGTGTAAATAAGTCTGCTGGTCTTGACTGAGATCGATGTAATTAAGAATATGAATGCTGTTTTTGGCTAACTGTGGGCGTAAGTCTTGTTCAAATAGCTGATGCTGCTGAACCAGCATAGGACGAAGCTGTTGGCTAATTTCAGCAAGCTGTTGCTCGGGAGTACGACCATCGGGCGTTAACGTGCCAACTTGCGCTTCGACCTGTTCTCTTAAAATGGCGACCCGTACCATGAAAAACTCATCGAGATTGGCACTGAAGATCGCCGTAAATTTAATTCTCTCTAGTAGAGGAGTGCGTATATCGATCGCTTCATGCAGAACGCGGCGATTAAACTCTAGCCAACTCAATTCTCGGTTGAGATAGTACTGGGGGTCGTCGAGGTGGAACTTGGAAGCGGTTTGTTTTGCCCTAGGCATATTTTTTGATTAGAAGTCAGTAACACTTATCCTCCCAAGAACTGTTAGAAGTTGGAAGTCGTCCCTAACACATACGACGATCGAAGTGATGACCTACGGAGTTCTTTGACGAATTGGGCAAAGTACTGAACTGTCAAATGAAGAGAAGTTTGCCTTCTGATGGGTGAACTCGAACCGACAAAACTCATTCTGTTTCAGAGCAAGTTTTAACCTCTTCAGATGCCAAATCATTTAGCCTTTTAACAGTGTTGTTCCGCTTTAATCCGATGCAACCTTATCAGCCTATTCGTTGCGATTTGTATGACGAGCTTGTATTACTGGCAATGCGTCATCAGTCTTGTACGATCGTTTACCAGGATGCTGCCCATCAGAAAATTGTTCTCGAAGCTCAAATCGTCGATGTGTATTCCCAAAACAAGCAAGAATTTTTGCGACTGCAAAGCGGAACCATCCTTCGACTCGATACCTTGGTTCAAGTGAACCAACTGAAGTTTAAGGACGGCTCTGGGGATTTTGGCAATTTTTGAGAATTCAGCGTCATGAATGCAATTTTGTAACGAAACGAACCGATTCGCCAAGCCATCTCTGATTCAATTAGATAGAACATTCTATTTAGATGAAATCGCTATGGCTGATACGACTGTCACCGCTCAGGTCAAAACTCCCCTCCGCCCGATTAGCAAAGTCGGACTCGACAAATTAGCCGAAACCGCTAAAGCTGACCCGACGGTTGTGAAAGCGCTCAAAGTGAAGACTGTCTGCGAAGGTCAATTTCGCAATTTGACCTATGTTCGGGATTTGCCCGCGCACGTGATTGACGAACCGCCTGGACTCTTAGGAGAAGACACTGCACCGAACCCTTCTGAAGCAGTGTTAGCATGTCTTGGCTCTTGTCTATCGGTGGGCATCCATGCCAATGCAACCATGCGAGGAATCACTCTGACAAAGCTAGAGCTTGAACTTGAAGGAGACATCAATATTACGGGCGTTTGGGGCATCGGTGACTTATCGGACAAGCGCTTGGGCTTTACCGATATTCGCGTCAAAGTCGATTTAGAAGGCGATGCTAGCCGCGAGGAATTAGACGATCTGGTTGCTCACTCTAATGTTTGGTCGCCTGTTGCGAACACATTGCGGCTCCCGGTCAATATGGATGTTTCCTTGAAGTAGTGCTTTTGACCGACTCGGTTCCTGATCAGGTTCGATACTAAAAATCCAATCTGATCAGGTCAGAATCCATTATTGAAGTCATCAAGAATATGCAAGCAATTTCCAGGACAATGATCGATTCGACGATCGATCCCATGACTGATTCAATGATCCATTCGAGAGTCGATCCCAGTTGTGAGACATCTGCATCGGTTGATTTGATGCTCGCCCAGTTGCAGAGCGCGATCGCATCAGATCTCGCACCGCAAGTTGAGGCGATCGATCAACAAGGCGTATATCCGCGTGCATTTATGCACCGGGTTGGAGAAGTCGGAGGCTTTGGGCAAGCAGTGTCCCAAAAATATGGCGGAGTTGGGACTGGATTGCGCGGGGCAATTCAAGCGATCGAAGCAATTTCGCAGGAGTGTCTCTGCACAGGATTTATGAGTTGGTGCCAAGTTGCTTGCACTTGGTACATGGAAAATAGCGACAACGACTATTTGAAAACGCAAATTCTGCCGTTAGTTGCAACTGGACAAGCCTTGGGAGGCACAGGACTATCGAACCCGATGAAGCACTTTGCCGGGATTGAGAAAATTGCGCTGATAGCAGAACGAGTTGCTGGCGGCTACAAGCTGAATGGCATGTTGCCTTGGGTGTCGAACATTGGGGCAGGACATTACTTTGGCATTGCGGCTCAGATGGCAGACAGCGATGACTATCTGATGGCGATCGTATCGGATGAGCTAGAAGGCTTAACGCTTCGGTGCAATGCTCATTTCATTGCACTAGAAGGAAGTAATACCTTTAGCTGTGTCTTCCGCGATGTGTTTGTGCCTGATGAATGGATTTTGGCAGCACCTTGTGAGAATTATGTTGCTCGGATTCGTCCTGGCTTTGTTTTGACTCAAGTCGGTATGGGATTGGGACTCGTCGAAAGCTGCATTGATTTGATTGAGCGATCGAATCAACGCTATGGACATGTCAATCAATTTTTACCCGATCAAGCTGAGGAATTAACCGCAGAATTAGAAACGGCTCGGCAGACAACTTATGCTTTAGCAGATGAGTTAGTGGGTCAAGAGAAAATTGAGCGATCGCTGTTTAAGGAAGTCATTAAAGCCAGAATTCTTGGCTCAGAATTATCTTTAAGAGCAGCTCAATCAGCGATGTTACATGCTGGCGCAAGAGCCTATCTTCACGGTTCAAAAGTTGAACGAAAACTGAGAGAAGCTTACTTCGTCGCAATTGTCACTCCTGCGCTTAAACAGCTTAAAAAAATGTTGCATGATCTAGACAAGATCAGCTAGAACAGAACTATTTTTTTAAGCAAGATGGGTATTTGAAAAGATAAAATTATCTTTTCAAATACCCTATTTTCACAGGTTTTGAGATTTTTTCTGATGAAAATATCGCAAGAATTTTTCAAATTCAGCGCTTCCGAATTAGAAGGCTAGTTTCGGCGATCTGATTTGGAATTTAAGAGATTAAACCTGCCTATAAAAAATTTATTTATGATAAGAAGACTCCCGTTTCACAGATACATCTAATTTGCTTTTATAAACTATTTCGTATTCATTACTACACTATTTCTTTGATCAAGTTTGTAAGATGTTTCTACTCTGATTCACTATATATTTTTCATACTGTATGCCCACTTCTCTGGATCTTTCTCAATCCGATCGGACTTATTCTCTCGATCCTTTGACAAGCTCAATGTTTTGTCCATGTGGCGGGACTCATGTTGCAGAAGACCATTGGAAATTCATCGAGGGAATGCCTCAAGATCCAGTGGACTTGGTCGATGACTTAGTGCAAATGGGGCATTACTCAGAAGATGCTTTGCAGTTTGGTCAAGCATTGACCCATGCTGAGTTTCGTAAAGCGATTTTATTAAAAGCGATCGATCAAGCTCCTCCAGAACAGCGCCAACTCTGTAATGAACTGATCAAACTCGCTGGTGGACTCGACGAAGCGCTAGCAGCAGCATTTGGTCCCAATGCAACCGAGTTTCTAGGGGATGCGATTCGCTTGAGTCGGTTCCGTCGTCGTGACTTTCTCATTAAAGTTGCTGCTGCTGCTGCGGTTGTGACTGTAACCAGTTGCGCGGGTGGTAATAATCAGCAGAACACGACTTCTTCCACGACAGCAACCACCGGAAATTTAGAGAAGAAAGACTTGACGATCGGCTTTATTCCCATTGCTTGCTCGATTCCCATTTTGGTTGCTGAATCTGCTGAAATCTACAAGAAATACGGCTTAAATGTCACACTGAAGAAAATGCCAAACTGGGCAGCAGTGCGAGAATCGGCGATCGCAGGTGAACTCGATGCCTATCATATGCTTTCTCCGATGCCGATCGCGATGTCGTTAGGGCTAGGCTCCTCGGTCTTTCCGATCAAACTTGCCAGCATTGAAAACATCAATGGACAATCGATCGCAGTCGCGATGAAGCACAAGGACAGAGTAAAAGGTGCAGCAGACTTTAAGGGAATGACGATCGGGGTGCCGTTCCCCTATTCAATGCACAATCTGCTGATGCGGTACTACCTTGCTTCTGGAGGCTTGAATCCGGATCAAGATGTCAAGCTGGAAATTGTTCCACCGCCTGACTCTGTTGCAAAAATGGCAGCCGGACAAATCGATGCCTTTTTAATGCCCGATAACTTTGGGCAGCGCGCTATTTTTGAGAAAGTCGGCTTCATTCACATGCTGACCAAAGACCTGTGGAATGGTCATCCTTGCTGTGCTTTTGCAGCGAGTCAGAAATGGATTGATGCGAATCCCAACACCTTCCGCACGATCAATAAATCGATCATTGAAGCTGCCGCGTATGCCGATGATGCGAAGAACCGAGAAAGTGTCTCTCAACAAATGGCAGCCCGGAAATATCTCAATCAGCCAGAGCCAGTGCTCAAAGCTGTGATGACCGGAAAATTTGACAATGGTTTGGGTGAATCCTTGGATGTTCCCGATCGCATTAAGTTTGATCCGTATCCTTGGAAGAGCTTCGCGAAGTGGATTTCCAGCCAGATGGTACGTTGGGACTTAATGCCGACCGACAAAGCTAAGTTCCAAGAAATCGCTGACCAAATTTACATGACTGACTTAGCCCGAGACTTGTCAAAAGAGCTAGGACAAACTCCTCCGACAGAACCCACTAGAGTAGAAACGCTCAAGTTTGACACCTTTGATCCTGCCAAGGTCGATAGCTATGTTCAAGATCAAGTGAAGCAATTTGGAGTCTAGTAAGTGCCATGGCAAACTCATCTCTCACAAACTCGCGATCGCTCGGATCAAAACAGCAAAAGTCCAAACCTTGGTTTGAAAATCAGAATATTCAGGCATTGATTCTGTTTTTGCTATTGCTCTCTGGGATCTTAATCATCTGGGAACTGGGCGTACAGTATCAAATTTTTTCTCCGGTGATGCCTCCTGCAAGTCGCACGATCTCAGATTTTTTGGGTTGGATTTCCGATCCGTTTTACGATAACGGTCCCAATGACAAAGGCATTGGAACTCATCTATTCGCTAGCCTACAGCGGGTACTGTTGGGATTCTTACTCGGTTCCGCGATCGCGATTCCGCTAGGAATTTTGATTGGATTATCTGACGTTGCTTCTAAAGCCGTTGATCCATTCATCCAACTTCTACGTCCTGTCTCTCCACTTGCATGGCTTCCCCTGGGGTTAGGCATTCTCAAAAGCTCAGAGGGCACAGCGCTGTTTGTGATCGCGATTAGTAGCATTTGGGCGACGCTGATCAATACAAAATTTGGGGTGAGTAACGTCTCAACCGACTATCTCAATGTCGCTCGAACACTTGGGGCTTCCCGCTGGCGCACCATTTGCAAAGTCATTCTGCCTGCCGCTGCGCCCAGTATTGTTTCTGGCTTGCGAATTAGTATTGGGATTTCTTGGCTCGTGATTGTAGCAGCCGAGATGATTGTCGGCGGAACAGGGCTAGGAAGCTTTGTTTGGGCAGAGTGGAACAATCTCAATGTCACCAGTATCATTACCGCGATCGTCGTGATTGGACTGGCAGGAGTTTGTCTCGATCGTCTACTCGGGCTACTGCATAACTGGGTGTCATTTGGACAACGAACCCAATAGGCATCTCTCAAGCGCTTCCATGACTTTCTCGAACTACGACTCAACACTGTATTAGGGCACTAGGGGCTATGATTTCTTCGCACACTGATTTATCCACTTCGACAACCGGAATTAGCGCTCAGCTTGTTCTCAAGGATGTATTCAAAGTCTTTCCAGGTCGGCAAACCTGGCAAGACAAGTTACTCAAGCGATCCTCTTCGGATTTCATTGCACTCTCGGAGATTAATCTCACGATTGAACCCAATACATTCGTTTCGATTATTGGTCCATCAGGCTGCGGGAAATCTACCCTGCTCAACATCATCGCTGGATTAACACAGCCCACTCATGGAGAAGTGTTACTCAATGGGGTTCCGGTCGATCGTCCAGGCCCCGATCGCGGAGTTGTGTTTCAGAACTATTCTCTGATGCCTTGGATGACAGTGGCTGAGAACATTCGGTTTGCCATTGAAACGGTGCAGCCGAATCTGTCGATCGCGCAGCAAAAAGACATTGTTCGAGAGTACATCGACTTAGTGGGACTTCATGGTGCTGAGCACAAACATCCGCATGAATTATCGGGTGGGATGAAGCAGCGCGTCGGCATTGCCCGAGCCTTGTCGATCAATCCCCAAATTCTGTTGATGGATGAACCCTTCGGCGCACTTGATGCACTAACGCGAGGCTTTTTACAAGACGAAATCGAACGGATTTGGGAGCAGCACCGCAAAACGGTCGTTCTGATCACGCATAGTATCGAAGAAGCTTTATTGCTTTCTGACAAAATTGTGATGATGAGCCGTGGACCCGCTGCCCAAATTGTTGAAGTTCTGGATGTTCCCTTTCCCCGTCCGCGCAGTCGTGAAGCCTTAGACCAATACCCGCGCTACCATGAACTGAAAGCAGAACTCGAACACCACTTATCTCGTGAAACGCGCGCGATCGAAGAATCCCGGCTCCAAAACCGTAGCTAATCTTGATCTGCTGAAGCGCTTTGAAGTGTAACTAGACGATTGATCTGTGATTTGGAGAAATTGAACTATGTCAAGTACCGAATTTCCGGCAATGACTCAGAAATTGCTTGCAGCTAAAAAAGCAAAAGGCATCAGTTTCACGGATTTAGAAACGATTCTCAACCGTGACGAAGTTTGGATTGCCGCCCTGTTTTATGGGCAAGCGACTGCCTCTGAAGACGAAGCAAGCAAGTTACTCCATGCGTTGGATTTGAGCCAAGATCTCGTGCCAGAACTCACAGCTTCTACGTCAAAAGGATTAGGTCCGATCGTTCCCACCGATCCCTTGATTTATCGGTTCTACGAAATCATGCAAGTCTACGGAATGCCGATGAAAGAGATCATCCACGAAAAATTCGGAGATGGAATCATGAGCGCGATCGACTTCACGTTAGACATCGAAAAAATCGAAGATCCAAAAGGCGATCGCGTCAAAGTGATCATGAACGGAAAGTTCTTACCCTATAAGAAGTGGTAAATCAGGAAAGGTAACTCGCTCTTCTCGTTGAAGTCTTAAATAGCTCAAACGAAAGCAGCGAGGCTCGTGTCTGCCATAATATTGGAGAAGCTAACCGTCGTTCAATGACAAGCGCATGGTCAATCTGAAACGTACCCGTGAAGATATTTTGTTTGCTGTTGAGGCTCTGATTCATCATCAAGGTTTTCAGTCAACCGGACTGAAGGAACTGTTCGCAGCGAGCGGCATGTCCTCGGGTAGTTTCTACAACTACTTTGGGTCAAAAGATGAATTGGCTCATGCGCTGATTGACTTTAAATGGAATCAGATCAAAACTGCTGTGCTTGACCCCGCGCAAGCATCCTCGAATGATCCGATCGCTCAAGTCTTTTGGATGATTGATCAACTTGAAGCCAAACATTTAGCTGAACCCGATTGCGCAGGTTGCTTTTTAGGAAATTTAATCGTAGAAGTCGTCAAGCAAGATGTCGCGTTTCAGCATCATCTCATGCAAGTGTTTGACGAATGGCAAGCCACCATTGCTCGATCGCTGAAAGCCGGACAAAATCAGCTCAAGCCGGACATCGACCCCGATAGTTTAGCAGAACAATTACTCGTCATGATCGAAGGTGCGCTATTGCTTGGGCGCTTATACAGTGAGCCTACCCGATTGCAGCGCCATTTTGATGCCGTCCGTCAGTTGCTACGATCAGCATTAAAAGCATAGAGTAATCATGACTGCTATTGGAGAAGCTCATGCAACCTATTCGCATCTCTTACTTCTCAGATGTTCTTTGTGTTTGGGCATACATCGCTCAAGTTCGTTTAGATGAACTGAAAACGAATTTTCAAGACAAGATTGCGATCGAGTATCATTTCGTTCCCATTTTTGGTAATGCTCGGGAAAAGTTAGAGCAACGCTGGCGGGATAAAGGTGGCTTCCAAGGATATAGTCAGCATGTTCAAGATGTGGCGGGAAAGTTCAATCACATTACCGTTCACCCTGAGATTTGGACAGCAGTAGTTCCTCCATCCTCCACCTCTTGTCACTTGTTTCTTCACGCGATTCAGTTACTCGAACTCAAGGGCATCATTCCAAAGTCAGAAAAGGTCTTTGAAAAAGCAATCTGGACGTTCCGAGAACAGTTCTTCACGCACTTGGCAAATATTGGCGATCGCGCAGTGCAATTAGAAATTGCCGAGAAATTGGGACTGCCGATTGCAGAGATTCAGGCACAAATTGATAGTGGGGAAGCTTATGCCCAACTCTCGAAAGATCTTGACTTAGTAAAAGAGCATACGGTTGCAGTGAGTCCAACGCTGATCTTTAACGAAGGACGGCAAAGGCTCAACGGCAATGTAGGTTATCGGGTGATCGAAGCAAATATCCGAGAACTGCTACACAATCCACCCGACGAACAATCCTGGTGCTAGTTTAACTTTGGCGAAGCAGTCGCGACCATCATTCCCCAGACTAGACCAAACCGAACTTTCGTTGCACGAGTAATGTCAAAGCCTGAAGCCTTCAGGAAACCGTGCAATTCAGCTTGGGTATAGCACTGCTGATGAGCCGGATCAGTGACTTTTAAGATTAGATCACAGATCCGGCAAAGTAAATAGTCTTTACACCAATCGAGAATCATGATTTTCCCATTCGGTTTCAGTACCCGTTTCATCTCTGCAAGCGCGATCGCGGGATTCTCGAAATAATGGAAAGCACTTGCAGAAACAATGACATCAAAGCTTTGATCCGCAAAGGGTAAGTGTTCCGCAGATGCTAGAGAAAGCGTGACGTTTGGATAAGCTTGCAGTTTTTGTTGTGCGATCGCTAGCATTTTTTCAGAGATATCTACTCCGACCATATTTTGTTCTGAGTGTTCGGTCAGAATCAACTGCTCAAACTCTCCAGTACCACAGGCGATATCCAGCACTTTTTCAGTTGGGGCAAGCTCTGCCCAAGCTTTCAAAAAATTGAGCGTATTGGAAATATATTGGCTCCAGCGTTGATCATAGATCGCCGACATTTGGTCATACTGCTGCCGGATGACTGGTTCAATCATGCTCATTTCAATTTAAAACAAAGCGATAGTAGCTAACATTCTATCCTAGTAGAGTCTGGAAACGACTGAGTTGATTGAAGTTAGAGAGGGTTGATAGTTCGGCTTGTGAAAGCTGTAGATTGTGCAAATCGGTAGCAGAATTTGTACTAGCTAGCCCGTCCTAGAGAAGATGAGTTGAAGCAACCTGTCGAGGATTTCAAGGATTCCATGAATGCAAAGGCATGAGGAGAAAGGGGACGATTTGCGACGATCGCCATCCGAATGGTTCTAAAAAAGGGGATCGGCAAGCTACGAACTTCAACATTAGGCGGGATGGGTTCAGCCGCTAGACGAGGCAGAATCGCAACGCCTAGACCTTGGGCAACCATATTGACAACAGTTGAGTCAGATTTCGCTTGATAGACAGGTTGAATCGATCTGCAAAATCTCGCACAGTGTTCGTAAGCATACTTGTCAGAGGTGAATCCATTCGTCGCGACGATCAGGGGATAGGATTTTAGGTGCTCCCACCCCAACTTGAAGGGTGGTTCTGTGTAAGACAAGGGAAGTAGCACCACAAACTCATCCTGCAAAAACTCCCAAGTTTCAAACTCATCCGTCATCAAGTCATCTGTAAACCCAATGTCAGCATGTCCTTTACACAAGTCATCCTCAATGCTCTGTTCATCAAACTGCTCGATCACACTCACCGTGATTCCTGGAAACTGCCGTTGAAACTGGGCAATAATCGTTGGAAGCAGGTGAGTTGCAACGCTGCGAATCGAGGTCAGGCGCACCTTGCCTCCTTGAAGACCCCGCAGCAAATTTGCCTCTTTCAAGATTTGTCCTTGCAGATGTACGATCTGTTGAGCATGGGTAAGCACCCTCTCTCCAGCAGGAGTCAGTTCTGCACCATAACGCCCACGAGAAAATAAAACAATCCCGAGATCTGATTCGAGTGCTGCGATCGCATTACTTACGGCTGACTGCGCCACCTCCAACTCAAGAGCCGCCTCACTGAAGCTATTGTGTTCTGCAACTGCAATAAAAGCATGAAGTTGCGCCAGCTTGATCTTGCTTTGACGCTTTCGTTCCATAAGTCCAGGAAAAGGGGTGTGAATGGTAGTAAACAGGATTTTTTCAGACAATGGACAAAGAGAAGGTATCGTATCTATCTATTTTGATGATAGATACGATATCAAAAATGCTTTGACTTCTATTTATTGCTTCAATTAAGCTTTTCGACATTGAGAAATAAAACTTGCAGTCAAATCAGGAGATAAAGTTTTTAAAGAAGGCTTTGTTATCAGAACTGAAAGGAGAAATTATTGTTTCATGATGAATAAAGTTGAATTTTTTGTTCATCTTAGACACAATTTAACCTTCTAATTCTTTTGTCTCAGCCACTACTTTTTTCAACCAGCATTAATGAGATCAATAGGCGTAAGATACAGCAAAGCAAAAGGCGCAGTTAGTAAATTCTTTCAAGCCACTTAGTCGTTCAACCGCTCGCAATTATAGGCATTTGTGTATGCTGAGTAGCTCTATTCCCGTTACGATCATTACAGGTTATCTTGGCTCAGGAAAAACGACACTGCTCAATCACATTCTTCATTATGAACATGGCAAAAAGGTTGCTGTGATTGTGAACGAATTTGGAGATGTGGGAATCGATGGTCAGCTTGTCTTGAATGCAGATGAAGAAATCTTAGAAATGAATAATGGCTGCATTTGTTGTACAGTCCGGGGGGATTTAATTCGCATTATCGGCAGCTTGATGGAGAAGCGCGAAAAGTTTGATCATTTGGTGATTGAAACAACTGGATTAGCTGATCCAGCACCTGTGATTCAGTCATTTTTCGTCGATGAAACCATGCGATTTAAAACTCACCTAGACGCAGTGGTCACGGTTGTCGATGCTAAACACATTGAGGAACATTGGGACAGCAGTGAAGCTCAAGAACAAGTCGCTTTTGCAGATGTTATCTTACTCAACAAGATTGATCTCGTTTCTCCTCAACAAATCGAAACAATAGAAAACCGAATTCGATCGATGAATGCCTTTGCCAAGATCTATCGAACTCACAACTGCGATGTAGAAATTGACTCGATTTTAGGAGTCAAAGCCTTTGACCTCAAGAATGCTTTATCAATTGATCCAGAGTTTCTCAATGAAGCCGCGCACGAGCATGATGACACTGTTTTCTCGATTTCGATCGTTGAACCGGGGGTCGTCAATGGCGATAAGCTCACAACTTGGCTCAACCAACTCATTCAGATGCAAGGGCAAAATATTTTTCGGATGAAAGGCATCTTGAATGTAGACGATGAAGATCGACGGTTTGTGCTGCAAGGGGTTCATATGCTTCTAGAAGGAAGACCGGGACGCCCGTGGAAATTTGACGAACTGCGCCGAAATGAGATGGTTTTCATCGGGCGGGAGTTGCCGGAGTCAGAACTGAAAAGTGGATTTCAATCATGTCTGTCCTAAGTTTCGCTTAGGTAAGGTTCTCTAAATCATTCACAAACAGGAAGGAAGGGTATGAAAAAGCTAGATGCGTACAGTGTCAGTATTGGTGCTTTAGGAGCATTGGATACTTATCTCACAGCAACATTGATTCTTGTCCCCGTGTGGGTGACATTCATTGCTTGGGCATCCTTCTTTATCTTAGGGGGTAAATCTTCTGGCTTAAAGCAGAGCATTGCTTCTAACCTCACCGGAATCGCGATCGCATCTTTGACACTGCTCTCGATTTCAGCCTTGGGAAGCAATCCTTTGATCGCGGCGATCTGCGTTGGTATCGGCAGTGCAGCGATGGTGCAGGCTTCCAAAGTTCCTCTACTTAGGGCGATTCCTGCTATTGTTTGGGGATTTGCCTCGACCGTTGGAACTACGATTGCAACTGGGAAAGCGATTACAACTCCAGGACTAGAAAATCCAGCACTGGTCGCAGCAGCAGCAATGATTTTAGGCGGAATCTTCGGCTATCTCTCCGAAATGTGGGGAGATGCGATGACCACACAACCCATCTCCGCCAGAGAGCAGTCCCGCGTTTAGATAAATCGTGATTCACCTTTGCGTGTTCAATTAGGAGAAACGAAAAAATGAAGCTACAGCACTACCTGGGTGGACTTGAGGGACTTGAACCTTCTAGCTTTGAAAAGCGAGTCTTTGTGCAACCTTGGGAAGAGCGCATCTTTGGCATTCATGTGGCAATGATGGCGTTAAGTAATCATCTAGAAGCAGTCAAGACAGTTCCGACTCAGTTTAAGAGTTTCTGGACGTGGGGACATCTTCGTAAAGGTGCTGAAGGTTTAAACCCCTTCGACTATTTCAAGTACCGCTACTACGAAAAGTGGCTCGGTGGCATCTCTGGTTTCTTTGTTGAATCTGGCTATGTTTCTAAAGAAGAACTGGATTCAAAAACAGCAGCTTACCTAGAACAGCTAGATGCACCGCTGCCGCAAGCAGAAGAACCTGCGATCGACGATCAAGTGATGGAATACTTGCGGGTTGGAGATTCGCCGAAGTGTGACGTTGCCATTCAGCCGAAGTTCAAGGTTGGCGATGTGGTCACGGTCAGAAATCCACCTCCAACCGATCACTGCAAGCTACCAGGCTACCTCCGCACGAAGCAGGGAGTGATTGATGTGGTCTATGAAGGGGCTTATAACTATTACTTCCCAACAGGCGATGGAGTCGGCGATCCGATGCCCATCTACAACGTCAAATTTGATTCTCACGAAATTTGGGGCAATTTGACCGAGCCAAAAACATGGATTTACGTCCAAATTTTTGAAGGCTATCTAGAAGATCCGGCTTAATTTGGGTGCGCTTGATTTTGTTTGATTAAGGATGTGAGACATGGCTGATAGCATTGATCGCGAAACTTATAGTGCTGCTCGTGTGAGAGCGTTAGAGTCGTTGCTAATTGAGAAAGGGGTCATTACCAGTGCAACGGTTGACAAGGTAATCGAGTTTTTTGAGAAAGATATGGGACCGTTTAATGGTGCCAAAATTGTTGCAAAAGCCTGGGTTGATCCAGAGTTTAAGCAGCAATTGCTCGAAGATACGCCGTCTGCGATCGCAGTGATGAATTTTCCACGCGGCATGGCAGGCGCAGAAGGTGAACACATGAAAGCAGTTGCGAATACTGATGACGTTCACAATCTCATTGTTTGTACGATGTGTTCCTGCTACCCTTGGCCTGTGTTAGGACTGCCGCCCTACTGGTTCAAAGATCCGACGTTTCGAGCGAGAGCAATTCGCGAACCTCGCAAAGTCTTGCAAGAATTTGGGCTAGACATTCCCGAATCGACTGAAATTCGAGTCTGGGATACGAGCGCCCAAATCCGATGGTTTGTGGTTCCAGAACGCCCAGATGGAACCGAGGATTGGACAGAGGAGCAGCTTGCTGCCATCATTACCCCTGAATCAATGCAAGGGGCAGCTAAAGTTGTTGTTCCCGCTTAGAAAGCGGAGGGAGAGTTAAATGCAGGTCAAATTTGAGCAGTTTGCGGCTGCGAGTATGCTAGTTGATCCGAATGCTCCGCCTCGCAGCAATGGAGAACTTTTATTTGCAAGACCTTGGGAAGGACGCGCGTTTGGGATGGCGATCGCGCTCTCTAAGAAAGGACACTATGAGTGGGAAGATTTTCGCCAAGGCTTAATTACTTCGATCGCAGAGTGGGAAGCAACACACTGTAAAGACGATCCGGATTGGGACTATTACATGCGTTGGCTATTGGCTTTAGAGCGATTAACGTTAGACTCTGATCTGATTTCGCCAGAAGAACTAGAGCAGCGAACGGCTGAAATGATTGCTCAAGAGAAGACTGCTCTCTCTGCAATTCAATAACATCCTAAGTACGATACATGAGGTCAGAATGATCAATCAAAGCAAGGTTTCTAGACTAGCTTCCTTCAGTCAACTTCTGCAACCAAAGCGAGTCCTTCTTCTAAGCATCGCCAGTGTTTTGCTGATTGCATCTCCCGCAATGGCTCACCATGCGATGGACGGAAAAATGCCGAGGAACTTCTTTGAAGGCTTTCTGTCGGGGCTAGCACACCCTCTCATTGGCGTGGATCACTTTGCATTCGTCGTCGCGATCGCACTCTTAGCTGTCGCGAAACGACAAGGGATTATGATTCCAATCGCGTTTATCTTGTCGGCAATGCTAGGAGCAGGACTACACCTGATTGGACTGAGTTTGCCAGGGGTTGAACTCCTGATCGCTGCATCCATTCTCATTGTAGGCATCTTGCTGACTCGAAAAGACGACCTAAATAGTACAACAGTCTTTGGACTGAGTGCGATCGCAGGAGTCTGTCATGGCTATGCTTATGGCGAGGCAATTTTTGGAGCACAGATGACTCCGATGCTCGCCTATTTGCTCGGCTTTACTTGTATTCAGTTGGGGGTAGTCCTGGTTGTCTTTAAGTTAGGGAAACGTTTGCTTGAGCAATCACAGGTTTCTGCTAGCTTACGCTCTACTGGATTTGTAATTTGTGGAATTGGTATCACGTTTCTGTTTTCCCAAATTATCGATGTCCTTGTCCCATTACCCAAAGGGTAACTCAGCGAAATCCTTGTAAAACGACTTTCAGAAATAAGAGCGCAGCACCTCCACTCAATCTCATCATTGAGTGGAGTATGATTGTTGACTAATCCGCTAGCAATTTCCGTTCAAGTTGCAGAGATAAAATCATGCGAATTGCCGATGATGTCACTGATCTTATTGGTCGGACTCCCCTCGTCCGACTCAAGTGCATTCCTCAAACAGAAGGGTGCATCGCACAGATTGTGGCGAAGCTAGAAGGGATGAATCCCGCCGCTTCCATCAAAGATCGCATTGGGATCAGCATGGTTGAAGCGGCAGAAGCCGCAGGTCTGATTGAACCCGGTAAAACGGTTTTAGTAGAGCCAACGACAGGCAATACTGGAATTGCGCTTGCAATGGTTGCCGCTGCTAAAGGATATCGCTTGATTGTTGCCATGCCAGACACAATGAGCATGGAAAGACGGGCAATGTTAAAAGCTTACGGAGCGGAGTTAGAACTTACACCCGGTCATCTATTTAGCCAGGGAGCCGTCGATCGAGCCATGGAATTAGTTGCGACGATTCCCAATGCGTTTATGTTGAATCAATTTAAAAACCCGGCGAATCCTAAAATTCATCGAGAAACAACTGCCGAGGAGATTTGGGCAGATACCGATGGGCAGGTTGATATCGTAGTTGCAGGTGTCGGAACAGGCGGCACGATTACGGGATTAGCGGAAACCCTCAAACAGAAGAAACCAGAGATTCAAGCGATCGCAGTCGAGCCAAAAAATAGTCCTGTGCTATCCGGTGGGCAAGCAGGAATGCACAAGATTCAAGGGATTGGAGCAGGATTTGTGCCGGATGTGATGCGACTTGAACTGATTGATGAAGTCATACAAATTAAGGATGAGGATGCGATTTACTATAGTCGTCGCTTAGCTCGCGAAGAAGGATTATTGTCAGGCATTTCTGCGGGGGCGAACTTGAGTGCAGCAATTCAGCTAGCAAAGCGTCCAGAGAATGCCGGAAAGTTAATTGTCTTCATTCAGCCAAGCTTTGGAGAGCGATACCTGAGTACAGTTTTATTTCAGGATGGGTAACTCATCGAACAGATTGACCTAACCTAAAGTCATCAAGAGGAATTGAGTTCAAGTATGGTGTCTAGAACAATGTACTTAAAACGAGATTTACATTCCCTAAAGCTGTTTTGGAATGGACTCGCTATCTTTTATACATTGAGCAGTTATAGTACAGGAATTGGGCTTCTCTTACTGCCTGCTAGTTGGCTGAACATTGTTGGCGTGTTACTTCTCACTCACAGTTTAACGTTAGCAACCTATCTTGCACATGAGTTTATGCACGCTAACGTTTTCTCACATCTGCGCTGGAATGCGTTTGGAGGCAATGTGATGCTGTGGCTGAATGGAAGTTGCTATGTGCGATTCTCTGAGTTAATGAAGATGCACATTGCTCATCATACCGATCGCATTGACTATTGCCGATTCAATCTCGTTGCATTTCTTGCCTCGCTACCATCGCTCCTTAGATTTACTTTTCTGGCAAGCGAGTGGCTCTACATTCCCTCGCTCGCATTCTTCTTGCGAATTCGTTTGATACTTGCTCCTTTTAGGCAATTTGAGCGCAGACACGATCGCATTCGGGTTGTCTCGATTTTTTTGATTCGCAGCGCTCTCTTTGCTGTACTCGGGGCGATTTCTCTCAAAGCGCTACTTCTATATTTAGTTGCTTATATCAGCATGATTCACATCCTACGGTTAATGGATGCGTTTCAACATACTTATGAATCGCTACCTGTAGGAGTTCCCTTACCTCAAAAGTTTCAAAACATTTCTCGCGAGGAAGCCAATATCTATGAGCAAGCGAACACTTTTTCTAATATCATCTCTCATCAATATCCCTGGCTGAATTTAATTCTGCTCAATTTTGGGTATCACAATGCTCATCATGCAGATATGACGTGTCCCTGGTATTCTTTGCCCAAGCTCGATCGACAACTTTATTCAGATAGTCAGAGCCATTACCTCATTTTGCGATCGCTCCTCAGGAACTATCATCGCTTTCGCGTCTCGCGCATCTACAGTGGACAAGGAGAAGTCTTGACGCAACACGGCAATCTTCAGTTCGACAAATTTTATGGAGCAACAGAAGTCTCTTTTTTAGTCGTTCCGTCCTAAGTTTGGATTTCAACAGCACAGTACTTTTTTACGGGATTTTATAACCTGTCACTCTTACGGTTAATTCTCCCAAACGCGGATCGCGCTGAAACACAAATGCGCCTTCTTCCTTCTCATCTTTCGACAAAAAATCAATCTGTTGATCGCCTGCTTCAACAATCTGATTGTTCACTCTCAATTCTGCAATCACTTGCAGCGACTCTACAGTTTCTCCACCTGTATTCGTCACCGCAAACGGAACATAGAACTTACCCTGAGTTTGCCGAATCTCTTGATTCTGTTCGATTGAAATCGCAGGCGGCTCGTGGCGCTCAGAAGCCCAAACATAGATCACAAGTCCCGCGATCGCGCTCAATATCGAACTGGCAATCCCAAATGTCACCCACTCCGCGATCGTTCTGGGTTTCCGGTCTGTCATCTCATCCTCCTAAGCTGCTAACCGTCCTGCCGCTCCCCCCACCGCAGCAGGCAGTCCTAATAAGATCGTGTATCTCAACCAAAGCTGCCACGGATCATCGAAGTGCAGCTTTTGGAAAAATACTAGCATTAACATGGCAGCAAACAGAGAGACTAAATAAGCGGCGATCGTTTCTCCGAACGGGCGCTGAAACACCCCCTGATGCTGATATCGTTGAGCTTGCCGACCAAATCCTGCTGCAAACACAATGCAATAGGAAATCACCAAAGAAGCTGCCATCATTGCGAGTAACCAGCCTCCAGTTGCAGCCGAAGCAAGCATCGGAATTTCATCGGTTGGCGCAATGTTAAATGCAATGATCAGCGCGCCAATCAAAGTGGCTGAAATATCTGATAAAGTTGCACTACCTTTTTTGGGCTTGGAACCTTGTTTGGGATTGGAATCGGTTCCTAATCGCGATTGATCTTTGCCTAAAAATTGATTCGCCAAGGCGACCCCAAGCGTAAAAGGCACACTTTCATAGATCAGCTTTCCTAAGGCTCCTGAAAGTGACACATTGAATGTAATTTCTTGCAGTAGAACCAGCGTTAAGCCACTACAGACAATCCCGATCGCTAAAGCTTCAACTGAATCTTTCAACGCATCAAAAGTTTGTGTCGTCGTATCATTCCTGAACCCTGATGTTTGATTCAGCAGAAAGACAATTAAGAAAGTGAATCCCAGTGCGAATAGCATTCTCACGGGACTAACATATGAGCCAATCCACCAAACTTCCATGGTGTAAAGTAATGGAATTCCGAATAAGAAGCCGCCCGATGCACCCCGTACTAAATCTATAAGCTCAGTTTTCCACTGCTCCTCAACCTGCATCCTCAGCATTAGCCTTATCCGAAAGCGTTAGAATCTAAGCTAGTCGATTGAGCAGATTAACGTCATTCCTCTGCAGGTAGAACTATGGTGATTGAATGGTTGAAAGTGAAAGTTCCGATCGAACTAAGAGAAACCTATATTCAAAAAGATGCCGAGATTTGGACAGCGACACTTTCAAAGTATCCGGGCTATCTTGGAAAAGAAATCTGGTTGAATCCGCAGGATGAATCGGAATTAACCATGGTCATTCATTGGGAAACAAAAGATGCGTGGAAGAATGTTCCGGCTTCGGTCTTAGAAGAGACTGAACAACGGTTTGTCAAAGCGATGGGACAAAGCTTCCCATTTTTAGAGCAAAAAGAATATCAGGTTCGTAAATTTAACGCACATTCCGTGAAGTAAAGCTACCGATAGTCATGCCAAATTGTCCTCGTTGTGGCCAATCGATGCCCTCTAACGCGATCGCCTGTTCACGCTGTCGCACACCGCTCAAAGCCTATGGACATCCCGGTATTGTCCTACACCGTGCTACCGGAACTGAATCGCTGTGTAAAACCTGCATTTATGACGCAGATGATTCTTGTAACTATCCACAGCGCCCAGAGGCACGGGAATGTACCATGTACCACAACATCACCGTGCCGATCCTGAGTACACCCACTCGATATGAGATGCAGCCCGGAGTCTGGCTTCGTCGTAATGCGGGTTGGATCGCATTAATTGCGTTAATCGTTTTAAGTCTCGGTTTGGTTTTGGCAAAACGTTAGACAGGTTAGACAAAGTGATAAGGCGGTAACGCCTCACCTAAACCCAATTCCCAATGCGGATACTGCTGCTGCCATTCATCCAAATGCTGATATAACTCCATCTCTTCTTGCTTATTTACTAATAAATAGAGTTTCTCCACTCCATCAGACCCCGCCTTCAGCATCGTATCGGGATAAATCTGTTCGATCTCAGTCAGAATTCGTTGAAATTCCTGCCGCTGCAATTCCTGCTGATCGAGTTGTAACTGGAAATGCTGTCGCTTCGCCTCAAAATACTCTCGTCCCTTTAGTTTGCCGTTCATCTCTGGATCATTCGGTAACTCGATCTCGATCGGCGTTAATTTCAATCGATACTCTGCTTTTCCTTCAAGCTGATTCAGCTTGTCTAAATATTGGGTTGCATTCTTTGATAAGTGTTTGAGTAAGCGATCGCGCGATAAAAACTGCGTCCCAAATCGCAGCGGGAGAATTGTCACCTGCCAAAACAAATCGCAGATCACGCGATCGTGCGTCAAAACAGCTTGGACTAATTGCGTATCATCCTTCTCGATCGTCTCAAACTCGAAATCTGGTTCTACTAAAGCAGACAAACCCTGAGTCGTAATGATTTCCAGTCTTCCGGCGATCCCTTCACTCAACTGTAGGGACGAACTTGGTGTTTTAAAGAAAGCGTAGGTATACATTGCGAGGCTTGATCGATGCTCCATCCTGAGTCTATGCGATCGACAAAGAATCCCACGGAAGTGCATACGAAAATTTGAAAATTAGGATGCGGCTTGAAATTTACAAAAGATGCTACAACTCTAAAATTAAAAATCCCGTAAAGATACGGATGTAGATCGGCAGAGCCACCCTTTCTCAGTGTTGAATGAATTGGATAAACAGGAAAATCGTACCTGTGGCAGATAAAGCGGGACGGAGAAATATGCGGTATGTTCTTTTGATCGGGCTAGCATCAGCTGGTTTTTTGCTCAGTGCACCGTTTGCCGGAGCAAGTACCCGCTCTAACGCACCCATTGAGGATGCAACGCGTGATTATTGGCGAGAAGCGCATCGATTGACCCAAGACCAAGTCAGATTGCTCGATCGTGTGGAACGATCTGCAGCGACTCCCGAAGCAACGCGTCTCAAAACGATCAGTGGACAAATTTTGCTCCATATTTCTGCGGTTGAGCGCTTTCTCAAAGCCAATTATCCCAAGCCGGATTTCCTTTGCTCACCCCCTTCAGAACTTGGAGAAGTCGCAGGAACCGACGGCGCAAGCTTAGAACAAGTGCAAGTATATTGCGCGCTGCACCAATCGACGCATGACTTCACGACAATGCGATCGCAAGTCGATCGTCAAGCAAAGCTCATGAGCGCTCCCGTCGTCACCGCGAAAGTGACTCAACCTCTCAATCCTCGGACGATGAAGACCGGGCTATCTCCATCTGCACCCAGTCCTTCCACAGGATCAGTCACGACAAAGGGCGAAGTTCTCAGTCTGGTGCACTCGTCGCGGCAGCGATTAGCCCAAGTGCAGCCCGCATTCCCCGAGGCATTACAGTTCTCGATCGTGCCTAGCCCGGCAAATTTCTCCCCTCAATCTGCCGATTCGCGATCGCGCTAATGTTTCAGAATGTTTCAACCTGTGAAGCCAATCGCTGAACCGTTCAGATAGCGTAGTAAATTGGGGAAAATTGACCATCGTGTGGCAAATCTGGCATCATCCGCTCTTGCATTTGATCGCCACACTGAGTCCGTTAATTTTCAAAATAAAGGGAAAAGAACAATCATGGTTCAACGTGGTTCTAAAGTCCGCATTTTGCGCAAAGAGTCCTACTGGTATCGCGACATCGGCACAGTTGCGTCGATCGACCAAAGCGGTATCAAATATCCAGTGATCGTCCGTTTTGACAAGGTGAACTATACCGGATACAGCGGTACTGCCAGCGGTGTCAATACCAACAACTTCGCCCTTAGCGAACTTGAAGAAGTCGAAGCACCCAAGAAAGCTCCTAAAGCTGCGGCAAAATAAGCAAAGGGCGAGAAATCGCGGCTTTGTAATTGATACAATAAATCGGGCAGGAACGTTTCTTCTGTTTGTTCTTGCCCGATTTTTTATTCCCCGTGAGTTTTCTGTGCCAGAACTGCCTGAAGTCGAAACTGTGCGATTAGGACTCAATCAGGTGACGCTCCATCAACCGATCCAAGGCGGAGCCGTTTTACTCGATCGCACGATCGCTCATCCTTTATCATCTGAATTCATCGACGGTCTGATCGGCTTATCGATCCGAGAATGGCATCGCTACGGCAAATATTTGCTTGCCAAACTCGATCCGGTCGGTTGGTTAGGCGTGCATTTGCGAATGACCGGGCAGCTTTTGTGGATGAATCAAGCTGAACCCTTACAGAAACACACGCGCGTAAGATTCTTTTTTGAGCACGATCGAGAATTACGCTTTGTCGATCAGCGCACGTTTGGGCAAATCTGGCATGTCATCGGGGAACAAGACCCCAAAACCATCATCACAGGCTTGCAACGATTGGGTCACGAACCCTTTTCGGCAGAATTTTCAGACGAGTACTTTTACGCGCAGTTGCAGGGACGAAAACGCTCAATCAAAACGGCTCTACTCGATCAAATGCTTGTCGCAGGAGTCGGCAATATCTACGCCGATGAAGCCTTATTTTTAAGTGGAATTCACCCAGAAACGCTCTGTGCTGATCTCGATCCTCGGCAAGCCCAACGACTGCGAGCCAACGTGATCCGAGTGCTCAAAGATAGCATTGCCGCGCGCGGTACGAGTTTTAGTGACTTTCGAGATGTATCGGGTGTGAATGGTAACTATGGCGGCATCGCTTGGGTGTATGGGCGAGAGGGCGATCGCTGCCGAACCTGTGAAACCCCAATCGAGCGAGTCAAATTAGCCGGGAGATCGGCACATTTTTGTCCGAACTGCCAGCCGCCGTTTTCTCAGGCGGTTCGCAAACCGTAACGATGATTCACAAAAGCGGTAAATCTTTGTAGAGAAGCGATGTTGCTTTTTTGGCTTGCGCTATGCTGAAGCGATCGTAAAATCGGAAAGATTTTCTATTTTGCGATGAATTTAGAATTCGAGCTTAGAAAAATGCCGAATTCTGATATCCTATAAAACCTGTAATCGGCAAACTCCGTTCCTTTCAAAAGCTGATCTTAATTAATGGCGCGTATCATCGTAATTACCTCCGGAAAAGGTGGAGTCGGCAAAACCACCACAACTGCCAATCTCGGCATGGCACTTGCAAAACGGCGACGCAAAGTGGCGGTCATTGATGCTGACTTTGGGTTGAGAAATCTAGACTTGTTACTGGGACTGGAAAATCGGGTTGTCTATACTGCGGTCGAAGTTTTGGCAGGTCAATGCCGCCTCGAACAAGCCTTAGTCAAAGATAAACGCTTTCAGAATTTGGTCTTACTTCCGGCGGCTCAAAACCGCACCAAAGAAGCCGTGACTCCGGATCAAATGCGGCAACTGGTGAATGCATTAGCACGGGTGTATGAATATATCTTGATCGACTGTCCCGCTGGGATTGAAATGGGATTCCAAAACGCGATCGCGGCTGCGCGTGAAGCAATTATTGTTACAACCCCGGAAATTGCGGCGGTTCGAGATGGCGATCGCGTGATTGGACTGCTCGAAGCGAGTGGCATCAAACGGATTAACCTCATTGTCAACCGGATCAGACCAGGCATGGTACAAGCCAACGACATGATGTCAGTCGAAGACGTGCAGGAAATTCTGGCAGTGCAATTGCTCGGCGTCGTCCCAGATGATGAAAAAGTGATCGTCTCAACGAATAAAGGTGAGCCGCTGGTATTATCAGAAACACCCTCACAGGCAGCGACTGCTTTTGACAATATTGTGCGTCGTCTGGAGGGAGAACGAGTACCCTTGATGAGTCTCGAAGCTCCACCCGAAGGCTTCTTTTCACGTCTCTTCGGTAAATTTAAGAAAAAATAGTGCCTGTGTTTTGGGCCGTCCTTGTTCGCTTATCCCGTTTGCATCTTTAGCCAATGATCACTGAATTTCTAGAACGAATATTTCCTCGCGGGTTCGACAATAGCCGCAATGATGTCAAACGGCGATTGAAGCTAGTCCTCGCCCACGATCGAGCAGATTTGCCGCCGCATTTAGTTGAAGAATTACGTAAGGAAATTCTAGATGTCGTTTCGCGATATGTGGAATTGGATGAGGGTACGGAGTTCCAACTCGAAAATCATCAGCGATCGACTTCGCTGATCGCAAATTTGCCGATTCGTCGAATTCGTCCTATTCCAGATCCGACTCCCGAAGAAATGGCAATGGCTGTTCCAGATTTGACGCTGACTGAAGCAACGTTAACTGAAGAAGACTCTGATCATAAGCAACTCGATTTGCTCAAGCCTGAGAATGAAGCAAATAACGGGTAAAACGAAACTTCTGGGGGTGATTGGCGATCCGATCGAGCATTCTCTCTCCCCAATCATGCACAATGCTGCGATCGAGAAGATGGGCTTAGATTTTATCTATGTTCCATTTCGAGTTCGAGATTTGAAACCTGCGATCGCAGGTTTTGCCGCGATCGATTTGCAAGGGTTTAGTATTACGATTCCGCACAAGCAGGCAATTATTCCTCTGCTTTCTGAAATTACGGATGCAGCCAAAGCCATTGGCGCGGTGAATACCGTGTGGAAAGGGGAATCGGGCTGGATTGGAACAAATACCGATATCACAGGATTTCTTGCGCCCTTGCGATCTCACGCCCCCTCGGTTGCAGTTGTCCTAGGAAATGGAGGTGCGGCGCGGGCAGTTGTTGCCGGATGTGCTGAGTTAGGATGTTCTGAAATTCATGTAGTGGGACGCAGCAAACTTCAGGAATTTCAGACAGCTTGGAACTTAAGCGCTTTGAAGACGCACACTTGGGATCAGCTTTCTGATCTGTTGCCTCATGCCGATTTGATTGTCAATACAACGCCGATCGGCATGTCGCCGAATTTTGATGATTCTCCCATCACGGATCACCAAGCAGAACGGATTCAAGAAAATGCGATCGCATATGATCTCATCTATGTGCCGAATCCGACGCGATTTTTAAAACAGGCACAGCAACAGGGAGCAACCGCGATCGACGGATTAGAGATGCTCGTTCAGCAAGGTGCAGCAGCATTGAAAATCTGGACTCAGCAAGAGGTTCCAGTCGAGGTGATGCGACAAGCTTTACAGAACCATTTGGGGTTAGCTCATTCAAGCTAGAGACTGCGATTAACGCGCTCAATCCGTGAATTGAGCGCAGTTGAATCCCCAACTAAGCTTCTTCTAGCTGGCTCACCCGTCGCATATTTAACACGTCTGTCATTTTCTTAATCTGAGCAAACGTTCGTTCAAGCTGAGCATGATCACAAATATCAATACCCAAATCAATCACCGCTGTTTGATCCGGGAAGGTTTTGACTTGGGCATTGCGGACGTTGATATTGTTATCCGTCAAGCGAGACAGAATATCTTTGAGAACTCCAACGCGATCGATAACTTCAATTTGAATATCAATCGGATAAGTTTGAGCGCGTCCTTTCGCAGGTTCGACTGGATTCCAACTCAGCGGCACTAAGCGATCGCCCGGAATCGAATCCACATTCGGACAGCCTTGACGGTGAATGGAAATCCCACGATTACTACGAGTGACCACGCCAATAATCGGCTCTCCAGGAATTGGGTTACAACATCCCGCCATATGGTGCAGTAGATCTTCAACACCTGCGATCGGATGTTTTGTCGTGGGAGCCGGAAGCGATCGCGGCGCAGACGGGAGCGGAATCACACCACTATTCAAGCTATCCGAGGGAGCAGGAGCAGGGTTAGCCAGAGACTGCTGAGCTTTGACGGCATCGCGAATCCGGTTGAGTGCCAGGTTGAGAGTGATTTCGCCATAACCGACTGCGGCAACGAAATCCTCAACATTATGATAGTTACATCGCTCAGCCGCTGTCAGCATCGGAGCCGATTTCATTAAAGCTTCAAAGCCATTTTTGCCGAGTTCTTTCTCCAGCATTTCTCGACCGCGCAAGACATTCTCATCATGATGCGATCGCTTATAAGCCTGCCGAATTCGATTTCTTGCGCCTGCTGTCACGACAAAATTCAACCAATCCAAACTAGGACGGGCATTCTTTTGCGTGATGATTTCAACAATATCGCCCATCTGCAGTGGCGTATCGAGCTGAACCATCCGACCATTGACTCTCGCACCTGCACAGTGATTTCCAACTTCGGTGTGAATCCGATATGCAAAATCTACCGGAGTCGATCGTGGACTGAGTGAAACGACCTCACCTTTGGGCGTAAAGACAAAGACATCGCCATCAAATAAATTGTCTTTGATGCCATCGAGATATTCTTGAGCGTCTTTGAGGTCTTTTTGCCAATCGAGTAGCTGACGTAGCCAGGTAAACTTCTCATCGGTTTTCGTCAGTTGCGACGTAGAACCACCCGACTCTTTATATTTCCAGTGAGCCGCGATCCCATATTCCGCAACATGGTGCATTTCTAGGGTGCGGATCTGAACTTCTAAAGGCTGACCCGTTTCACCAATCACAACCGTATGCAACGATTGATATCGGTTCGGTTTGGGTAAACCAATGTAATCTTTGAAGCGTCCAGGAATCGGACGAAATGTGTCATGTACGATCGCGAGGGCACGATAACATTCATCATTGCTCTCGACAATGATCCGAATTGCAGCGACATCATAAATTTCGTCATAGCCTTTTTGCTGACGCTGCATCTTTTGATAAATGCCGTACAAGTGTTTCGGTCGTCCGCTCACTTCGACACAGCGCACACCCACTTCTTCCAGTCGTTTCTTAAAAGCGGCTGCAACTTCACTCAGGCGAGATTCGCGATCGGCTCGTTTCTCGGATACTAATTGCTGGATTTCTCGATAGCCCTCAGTTTCAAGATACTTAAAGGCGAGATCTTCGAGTTCCCACTTGATGTTTCCAATCCCCAATCGATTCGCGAGCGGTGCAAAGATTTCGCGAGTTTCGAGGGAGATGCGGCGTTGCTTCTCCGGAGCAAGATGTTCGAGCGTCCGCATATTGTGTAAGCGATCGGCAAGCTTCACCACAATCACGCGAATGTCTTGCGCCATAGCTAAGAACATGCGGCGGAAATTTTCAGCTTGTCGCTCTGTTTTACTAGAAATATTGAGTTTTGAAAGCTTGGTTACGCCTTCAACCAAACATCGCACTTCTGAACCAAAGCGTTCTTCAATTTCTTCGACGGTAACGTCTGTGTCCTCAACGACATCATGAAGAAAGCCCGCTGCAATCATGACGCTACTGCCACCGAGATCCCGGAGAATCCCTGCTACCGCAACTGGATGAGCAATATAAGGTTCTCCAGAAGCGCGGGTTTGCCCTTCGTGTAGTTTGTAGGCAAACTCGAACGCGCGGCAAACTAGACTCGGATCGTCGTCTGAAGGGTCGAGAAAACACTCCCGTAACCAATCCGGTAAAGCAAAATCAATGGTGGGTAGAGAGGCAGCTACATTCATGCTGTTTCGCGTGACTAGAGTGCAGTTTCAGATTGTGAATTTATGAAATTGAATAAAACGTATCGTCCTATACAAAGTTTAGAAGTAATAGAGAAAGAGTCTAGCATGAGGAACCTGCCCATCTGCTAGACAACAAAGTTAAAATGAACAATCGATAACCTGTAAGACGGCTTGTCCAAGTCGCTCGGACTTGAAGAAGGTGTTCAGACATCGATGCCGGAGGAAAATTGAGAGTCTGCCTTAAACTTGGTTAAGACGATCGCACGTACCGTTCATTTTATCAATGGCGATACGTTTCTTCCCAAAGATCCTCGCTAGAATTGAAAATTTTTGATCGAATCTAACCCAGTGAATTCTCACAGTTATGAGTCTGTACTCTACACGATGTCTTCGGTTTTAGCTCGAATTTACACTGAGGTTTATCGCATTCTACGAAAACAAGATTTTGCGTAAGTCTTGTGGGGTCAGTGATCCCCGTTTTTATACTGAATTGAAAAAGTTTAGATATGTTAACAGAGAACCAAGTACATTTATTTCGTGCGTTTCACACTGGATTAGGATCGCTCAATCAATTGTTAAACTCTCCCGAATTCGATCGACAAATCTTTGCTCAAACGTGGCAGTCACTTCAAAAAATCTTTTCAGAAGAAATTCAATCCATCCAATCGGATGTCTACCGAATCCATTCAGTTTTGGTTGAAATCAATAAACAGATGAGGCTGTTAGGAATGGATGCGATGTTTCTCAAGACAGCACGACAGCCAGAGACGGTGCAAGGTCGGATCGAACAGATTCGCGATCGAGTGACTTTACTAATGAACTACTGCACTGTACTTTTGGAGTCGGATGGAATTTGAGGTCGCGTGATGCAGTGTCCTAAAGAACGGAAAATTACGCTAAACGATGGGCGATTGGCTGAGTCGTTAGAGGTGAAGGAATGCCCAGAGTGTCAGGGAGCGTGGATTCCACTGGAAAATTATCAGGTGTGGCAAGCAGAACGCGAACGACCGAAAACGGTTGCAGACTTGATCCCAAAAACATTAGATGTCGAATTTACTCCATCGCCTCATGATGCGAAGGCGGCTTTTTGTCCTGAGTGTGGCTGTTATTTGGCGCGGGTCAAAGTGGGGATGAAAAATCCGTTTTATGTAGAGCGGTGTTTGAGTTGTGGAGGAATTTGGTGCGATCGCGGAGAATGGGCTGCACTGGAAACGATGGGCTTGAATATTGCGATCGAGCAACTATTCTCAAGCGAGTGGCAGGTTTTGTCGAGAGAGCGAGAGCATTTGGCGATCGAGAAGCAGGCGACTATCGATCGCTTGGGAGAGGATTTAGCACACCGAGTGTTTGCGTTGGCAGAAGAGTTGGAGAAGCATTCGCACGGGGATTTTGGGGTTGCATATTTGATGCGACGATTTGAGAATTTTACCCAGGAATTAGAGCGGGCGAAGAGAAAGAGTTGACCATAAGGGATGATGGCTCTAGTCGTCAATTGCATTTATGTTGTGGAGCGGGTAGAGAGGGGAGAGAGATGCTAGAAATGATAGTTCTTGCTCCCCTCATCTAAAACTTGAGAGAAATCTAAACTATGAGATCGACTACTTTAGATCGACATTAATTAGTGTTCTTACAATTAGCACTTGCATAGTTAGAATAAAGCATGCTTCTTTTCAAGCTAAAGCATATTAAAGTCGATTCAATTTGAAATTTCACAAGTTTTAGAAATTTAAAATTAAAGAATTTCATCTATTAACTCAAGTGAAAAGCCTCAAACAAAATCAAAGCAGGAAGTGCTACTAGCACTAAAAGAAATGTATCTTAATTAAGATAGTGGCATTTTACTTAATTAGCGCAGATTGTTAAGTAGAAAAAATGCATAAGTTGATCACTATCTTTAAGTCAAGCTCTGAATATTCGCTGAAAAGAAGACCTTGAATTATACAGATTCTTTAAGTATCAGCCTTGATTTTACCTAAGTGCTTCAATTATCCATGCGGTGTACCGTATCTCTGAGTTGAGCGTATCTTCCTCTGTCTGTTCAGTATTCTTAGCTGCCCTACTCAGCTTTGCTTCTGAGTACATTTCCTAATTTTAGATATCCCTGACTAATTATTCTATGGGCTGGGAAATATATAGTTTAGAGCCTATCCAAAATCTGCAGAGGCAGATTTTGACACAACCCAGTTTAATATCTCCCAGCCTCAAGTAAATTCCGGAAAACTGAGTGATTTTTATATTTATTTGATCTATGACTTGATTCTATAAATCTCAAAGAGTTGAGTCTTTATTAATTTGAGTTCGGGAATTCTCGTTGTAGGAAAGATGCGATAGTCTCCCTACTTTCTTCAACTTTACAGAAAACATATGCGCACTGCTCTTCAAGATTGTCTCATTCACCAATTGGTTGAATCTCAAGTCATTCGATCTCCGCATGAGATCGCTGCCATCTTTGATGAAGAAACAATCACTTACCAAGAACTGAATCAGCGTGCCAACCAACTCGCACATTACTTAAGGTCAGTTGGGGTAGCGCCAGAAACATTCGTGGGTATTTGTGTTGAGCGATCGCTGAAAATGCTGATCGTCATGCTCGGCATTCTCAAGGCTGGCGGAACCTACATCCCCCTTGATCCGAACTATCCTGCTGAACGTCTGACGTTTATTGTAGAGAACTCAGAACTCTCGATCGTCATTACCCAATCTCATCTGGCATCTTTCTCAAACTGCCAAACTCTCGATATTGACGCAGACTGGGCAACTATCTCGCAGCAACCAACTCACAACCTAGAAATCACAGGTCATTCTGATCACCTTGCTTATGTGATCTATACTTCTGGCTCTACAGGCAAACCGAAAGGGGTACAGATTACTCATCGAGGAGTTGTAAATTTTCTGCTTTCGATGCAGCAAGAGCCAGGGATTTCATTTGACGATCGTTTGCTTGCGGTTACGACGATCTCCTTCGACATCGCAGTTTTAGAACTCTTTCTGCCGCTAATCGTTGGAGCTTGCGTCAATATTGTCCCGGCTCAGATCACAGCAGATGGGCAACGTCTGATTCAACTCCTCGATACTTTCGAGGCAACCATCATGCAGGCAACTCCAGCAACTTGGCGACTTCTCTTGCAATCCGGTTGGCAAGGTCGTCCAACCCTGAAGATGCTCTGTGGCGGCGAAGCAATGACTCGATCGCTTGCCAATCAACTCTTAGACAAAGGTGCGTCGCTTTGGAACCTGTACGGTCCAACTGAGACAACGATCTGGTCTGCACTACATCGAGTAGAACCTGGCACTGAGTCCGTTCCCATTGGACATCCCATTGCCAACACGCAAATCTATCTCATCGAGACGAAATCGCGACGAAAAACTGATCCAATTATTCCAGTCCCGGTCGGTGTGGCGGGCGAATTGTGTATCGGTGGTGAGGGAGTTGCAAGAGGTTACTATAAGCGTCCAGAACTCAATGACGAAAAATTCATTGCTGATCCATTTAGCACCAGAACCGGAGATCGATTGTATCGAACTGGAGACTTAGCGCGGTATCGAGCAGATGGCACAATCGAGTTTATTGGTCGCATTGACCATCAAGCAAAAATCCGGGGCTACCGAGTTGAACTCGGCGAGGTCGAAGCTGCCATTAGTCAATCCTCGATCGTGCAAGAAACAGCAGTCATCGCAAAAGAAGATAGTTCTGGAAATCAGCGCTTAATTGCTTACATCGTCTCAAAAGAAAGCGAAGAAAAAACACTGCAATTTCAGCAAGTTGAGCACTGGAAAACCGTATGGGATCATGCCTATCAACAGACGACTCCAGTCGAAGATAGTACGTTTAATCTCCAAGGCTGGATAGATAGCTACACGGGATTACGAACAGACGCACACGTCATGCAGGAGTGGCTTAATTTGACGATCGATCGCATTTTGGCACTCCGTCCAAAACGAATTCTAGAAATTGGGTGTGGAACAGGTCTACTTTTATTCCGCTTAGCTCAGCACTGCGATCGCTATCACGGAATTGATGTGACTTCAGAAGCCGTGAAGTATATTCAACGCCAAGAACTCAACCAATTGGGCAGACGGGCACATGTGACCGTTGCTCAATGTGCTGCTCATGAAATTGACGATTTAGAAAGCTTTGACACCATTATTATCAATTCTGTTGTGCAGTATTTTCCAAATGCACAATACTTGACAACAGTGATTGAGAAAGCAGTAAAACTTCTGCAACCTGGGGGACGCATCTTTATTGGCGATGTGCGTAGTTTGCCTTTACTCGAAACATTCCACACGTCAGTTCAGCTTAGGCAACCTGTTGACTCGGTGACGCAACTTCGATCGAGAGTATACGATCGCATCATTCAAGAAAAAGAATTAGTCATTGATCCTGCATTTTTCCAGAATCTTGTTCAGCGTATTCCCCACCTCAAGACTGCTGAAATCGAGCTAAAACGAGGTCGATCTGACTCTGAACTGAACCGATTTCGGTATGATGTCACCTTACACCTTGAGTCCGAACAGCCTAGTATCTCTCAATTTCATCAATTGGATTGGGTGCGAGATCGAGTCAGCTTAGCAACGCTGCGATCGCATTTTGGAAAAATGCCGCTCAGGATTACTGGAATTCCAGATGCTCGCCTACAAGCAGACTTACAAGCAGTAGAACTGCTCAAAAATGCACAGGATTCTGCCACGATTGAGCAGTTGCTTACAGCCCCCCAAACATATTCTGGGATTCATCCGGAAGACTTAATCAGCCGAGCATTCGGCTACAAAGTTAAGCTGATGTGTTCAGACCAGCCTGGATTCTACGAGGCTTGGATTTATCAATCTGAAATCTGTCAATTTCCAAGTGCAGTATTTCCGATTCCAGAAGCTTATACGAATTCTCCACTTCAGGTCATTGAGAAACCTCAACTCACGCTACAACTTCGCCAATTTCTTCGCGATAAACTGCCCAGCTACATGATTCCGTCAGTATTTGTGTGGCTGGAAAAACTTCCACTCACGCCCAATGGAAAAATTGACCGTCGTGCGTTGCCAGAACCCAAAACTGTGCATGCAGAACGCAGTTCATCTGCTCCCAAAACTCCTCAAGAGCAGCAAATGGCAGCAATTTGGGCAGAGGTGCTAGAAACCGAAGCAATTGGCATCGAGGACAATTTCTTTGAAGTTGGTGGACATTCGCTGTTGGCAGTTCAGCTTCTAGCACAGGTCAAAGCAACTTTTGATGTTGAAATTCCGTTGTTTTATTTATTCAAAGATCCAACTATCAAAGGATTGCTCAATGCGATCGCCCAAATTCAGTCCTTGGATATCAGCCAGCCCCACAGTCTACTCGACTTAGAGGCTGAAACTCAGCTAGATCCCAAAATCAAGCCTGAAACAGAATTCATCCCAACGACTCCAACTGGAATCTTTCTCACAGGTGCAACAGGCTTTCTAGGCGCATTCTTGCTCTATGAACTCCTCCAGCAAACTTCTGCTAAGCTCTACTGTTTAGTTCGCGCTTCCAATGCCAGAGATGGATTCGCTCGAATTCAGGCGAATCTAGAACGGTACTTAATTTGGAATCAGGAACTCAGTGATCGCATTATTCCAGTCATCGGCGATTTGACCCAGCCCTATCTTGGACTCTCAGAATCTGAGTTTCTGACCCTAGCAAGTCAAACAGAAGTTATCTATCACAGCGGTGCGTTAATTAATCTTGCTTATCCATACTCTGCACTGCGAGCCAGCAATGTTGGAGGGACAGAAGAGATTTTGAGACTGGCAAGCTGGGTCAAACTCAAATCTGTTCACTTTGTTTCCACGTTGGATGTGTTCCAATCGCCAGCCTATTTCCAGGATCAGCCTATCTTTGAACAGACTCCCCTCACTCACGGTCATGAACTTTATCGCGGCTACGCTCAAACAAAATGGGTCGCAGAAAGACTGCTACAGACAGCCCGCGCTCGCGGAATTCCAGTCAATATCTATCGTCCAGGAATGATCTCTGGACATAGCGAAACGGGCGTATCACCCGTCACTGATTTACTATGTCGGTTCTTAAAAGGCATCATTCAACTGAAAACTGCCCCGATTCTTGACCGACCCATTTCAATGGTTCCAGTCGATTATGTGAGTAAGGCGATCGTGCATCTCGCACAACAATCGACCGAATGCGGACAAGTTTTTCACCTGACCAATCCCAATTCTTCACAGTTTGGGCAACTCGTTCATGACCTCCAGCAATTCGGCTACGAGATTGAAGAAATCCCCTACGATCGCTGGCTGTCTCTTCTGAGAGATCTCTCAGAAGAGAATGCGCTAGCTCCACTCGCTGCCCTTTTCAATGAACGCTCAGACGTCCATCAAACTTATTTAGAAACGTCGCTGTTGAGTAACCAGCATTTCGATTGTCAATCTACTCTCCAAGGCTTGCGAGGGACTTCCATTGTCTGCCCTGCTAGTAACACTCAGTTGTTGAAAACTTACTTTGACTATTTCGATCGGACTAAATTCCTAACTCAAAACCAGTCCCACTCCTCAGTGCGCTGGATTCCAAACCTCGCAACTGAATCGCCATCATTTTCGAAAACACCTACTAGGTAGGTGTTCCCGACTCCGGAATGTTTATGAGTTGAATTAGGGAATATTGTGGTAAGCATTCTCACCTTGACTATGAAAAAAGCATTGCGACACTCAATTGGATCGAACTTATTTATCTATGTTTTGAGCGGTGCATTGATTGGACTGGGCGGCATGTCCTACTTCTTTTATAGGACTTTGGAGAAGAATGCTGAAAGCGAGATTCAAAGCCGTCTCAAAACACAAGTTCGATCGATTGAATCCCAGTTAGCCAAAGTTGAACAATCGACTGAAGATTTAGAAGCTAGTGTTCGCACGCTTCACAATCTTGGAGTAAAAGACGCAGATGCCTATAAGCAGCTTGTCTTTGAACTCTTCCAACGACGTTCACCCTTAACAATGGCTTTCGGGTTTGGGCAACTTTCTAATCAGGTTGTGCCTGATCGTCAATGGTACTGGCCTTACTTCTACGTTGATCAGAAAGCACCCGGTCAAATTGGTCAATTACTTCCCGCTCCAAATCAACACATCCGGTTTGCCGATCTCTTTCAAGATGACGACTATCCCAACAAAGCTTACTACAAAGATGTCATTCGGGCTGGGCAGGACATTTGGCTAGAACCCTACCTTTGGTATGGTCAAACGCTAACGACATTTTCGAGCTTCATCTTTGATGACCAAAATCGGGCAATCGGGGTCACAGGGCTGGACATTAACGTATCTGTGCTGAGTGAACAGCTATATACTTCAGTCAAGAGTGGAGGAGGCTACTTCGCGATTTTAAGTGAGAAAGGTAATCTTCTGACTTATCCACCCGATCAAGCGAAAGCAAAAAAACTGGCATCCCATAAAGATGTGCCAGAACTCGATCGAGTCTGGCAACAAATTCAGGGGCAACAAGCTGGGATTTTACAAGCTGAAGGTTCGTATTGGGCGTATGAGCGGGTACGCGGCACAAACTGGACGATGCTCGCTTCTGTTCCTCGATCAATTATCTTACTGCCTGTTTTATCAATTACAGTCGGTGGGGCAGTCGGTGCAGGAACTGTTTTAGCGATCGTCGTTTTTCTGTTTGTGCGCCGTCTTAATTCCCGATTAGAACCCATTCTAGTAGGGTGTAACCAACTTGCAGAAGCCGATGCTCAGCGCCTTTCGCGCTTAAATAGAGAGCTGACAGAAACTGAGACTTCAACTTCGAGCATCCAGCATGCGGACGAACTGGAAGTTCTAGAATCTGCGTTTCAACGAATGGCGGCTCAGATCAACGAATCATTTGAAGAATTAGAACTCCGAGTTGAGGCAAGAACGTCTGAATTAAAGCACGCCAAAGAACTTGCAGATAGTGCGAATCGCGCCAAGAGCGAATTTTTGGCAAATATGAGCCACGAACTGCGAACGCCGCTCAACGGGATTTTGGGATATACCCAGATTTTACAGCGATCAACGCGTCTCGATATTAAAGAGCAACGTGGAATTGGCGTGATTCACCAATGTGCAACTCATTTGCTCACCCTCATCAATGATGTGTTAGATCTGTCAAAGATCGAAGCGCGCAAAATGGAGTTGAACTCAGTTGACTTTTCACTCTCTTCTTTCTTGCAGAGTGTAGTCGAGATGTGCAGCATTCGGGCAGAACAACGTGGCATTGAGTTTCGATATCAGTTTCAAAGTACACTGCCCAAGTATGTTCATGCAGACGAAAAGCGACTTCGACAAGTCTTAATCAATTTATTAGGCAACGCGATCAAGTTTACCGAACAAGGGCAAGTGACATTTTCAGTCCTTACCTGCTCTGAAGGTAGCCCTTATAATTTGAGGTTTGAAGTAGAAGATACCGGATCAGGCATGACTCCTGAGCAATTGCAAAAAATCTTCCTGCCTTTCGAGCAGGTTGGAGGCGTTGAGAAACGCTCAGAAGGAACTGGGCTAGGTCTAACCATCAGTCAGACGATCGTGCAATTGATGGGCGGAACTATCCAAGTTGAAAGCCAATTGGGTCAGGGTAGCCGATTCTGGTTTGAAATTCCACTCGCCGCTGCGATCGACAATGTTCCACAGACTCCTGACTTTAACGCGAGTCGGATTATCGGTATGATTGGCAGCCGACGCAAAATTCTCATCGTTGACGATCGGGAAGAAAATCGATTGGTTCTGCGAAGTCTACTAGAACCGATTGGATTTGAGATTTTTGAGGCAGAGACCGGAAGAGCTGGACTCAATGAAGTACTGCGAATTCATCCTGATCTCCTCATTACAGACCTGATGATGCCTGAGATGCAAGGTGACGAACTGCTCATACAGATTCGGAAAATGTCAGAATTTCAGGATTTAAGAGCGATTATGTCTTCGGCCAGTGTGTTTGAAGAAGATCGCCAAATCAGCGTAGATGCAGGCGCAGATGCTTTTCTGCCGAAGCCGATCGAAGCTTATGTGCTGTTTGATTTACTTCAGCAACTGCTTCAGCTTGAATGGATTTACGACGACTCTAAATCAGAAAGTGAACTTGCTCAACCGCCTGAATCACCGACTTCAGATGCAGTGGAACTGCCTGATCCATCTGTATTATCCGGACTCTACGACCTTGCTCGCAAGGGTTTGCTGAATGATCTAACTCAACAGCTTGAGACCTTAGAGAGCGCTAATCCAATGCTGAAACCGTTCTGTCACTTGATCAGCACTTGGGCAGAAGATTTCCAGTTAAAAAAGATTCGTACATTCTTAGAACAGCACTTAGTAGATAAGGAGAGATCATGAAGTCTGCCGATCAAAGTATTCTTATCGTGGATGATAATCCGACGAATCTCAAGGTACTATCCGAAGCGATCACCAGTGAGGGATTCCAAGTTTCGGTTGCTTTAGATGGCGAGAGTGCCTTAGAGCAAATGGCGTATCATCAACCTGCTTTAGTCTTATTAGATGTCATGATGCCGGGAATTGATGGGTTTGAAACTTGCCGCCGAATGCAGGCGAATCCGATTTTCCAAGATATTCCTGTGATTTTCATGACCGCTTTATCTGAGACTGAACATAAAGTAAAAGGGCTAGCCGTTGGAGCAGTCGATTATATTACCAAACCTTTTCAGCATGAGGAAGTATTGGCGCGCGTAAAAGTGCATCTACGATTGCGCCATCTGAGCCAACAACTCGAAGTTCAAAATGAGGTGCTGAAACAATTTAATGAAACACTAGAAGAGAAAGTTGAGCAGCGTACAGCTGAGCTACAGCAGGCTCAGATACAACTCATTCAACAAGAAAAACTATCATCTTTAGGGCAAATGGTTGCAGGTGTTGCGCATGAGATTAACAATCCTGTGAACTTTATTTATGGCAATGTTGTTCCGGCTCAACAGTATGTGGAAGACTTGCTAAGTCTTGTAAATCTCTATCGCTCTCAGTATCCTGAACCGAATTCTGTGATTCAGTCTGCACTCGAAGATCTCGATTTTGATTTCATTGCCGTGGATCTCCCGAAGCTGCTCAATTCGATGCAAGTTGGAGCAGATCGGATTCACGACATTGTGCGATCGCTCCGTAATTTTTCCCGACTAGATGAGGCAGAACGCAAATGCGTCGATCTGCATGAAGGCATCGAAAATACGTTAATGATTTTGAGCCATCGTTTGAAGGTTCAGACAACACAACCCGAGATTAAATTGTTGCGAGAATACGGTGAGATACCCAAAGTCGTTTGTTTTCCGGGACAGCTCAACCAAGTCGTCATGAATCTTCTAGCGAATGCGATCGATGAGTTAGAAAGTAAACGTATTGCCCAGCCTGAGATTCGGATTCAGACTGAACTTGCTGGTGCAGATTCGGTTAGAATTCGCATTATTGATAATGGTGCAGGTATTCCAGAAACAATTCAACAAAAGATTTTTAATCCATTTTTCACAACGAAAGAAGTTGGCAAAGGGACAGGATTAGGTTTATCGATTAGCCATCAGATTGTTGTTGGCAAGCATGGCGGAAATTTGTATTGTCGATCGAGTCTGGGGCAGGGAACTGAATTTGGGATTGAAATTCCGATCCATCAGCCCGAATCGGACTCCGAACGCTTATTGAGTTGTGGAATGCGGGATTCTGCCGCATAGAGCGGGAACACAGTAAGATTACAATGATCACAGGTGTTTTAATCGGTTGATGAATTTGTGTATGATTGGCTATGTCTGCTCGAAAGCTGCGAAAGTACGAATACTTGGGCATTAGAACAACTTTCTCAGTTAAAACATGGGGATGTAGTATTTACCCGTGAGCAGACCGCAGGACGGGGACAGTTTGATCGCGTCTGGCATTCACAGCCTGGAATACTCACAGCCAGCTTTGTACTAGATTTACCAGCCACGCAATTATCTGGATTCAGTCTCATTGCTGGTCTTGCTGTGATTCAAGCCATTGAATCCCTACTGCCCATTAAGCTTCAACTCAAATGGACAAATGATGTGTTTGCAGCAGGTCAAAAGCTAGCAGGAATTTTATGCGAATCACGCCTGCAAGCAGATCAAGCGCGCCTCGTCGTCGGAGTTGGATTAAATCGCATCAGTGTTCCAGAATTCGTCACTCAAGCCATTAGTCTCAGCCAGCTTTCAGCAACCGTGCCAGACGAGGAAGAATTACTCACTCACTTGCGCGACGCTCTCTTGCGATTCAGTCAGTACTCTTTAGCAGAATTACTTCCAGAACTTCGAGCTAAAGATTTTCTATATCGACAAATCATTGAATTTCAAACCTCAAGTGAAATCTTAATTGGAGAAGCAGCAGGAATTGATGAAGAAGGACGGCTCCTGATGCGATTACCAAACGGGATAGAAGCCTTTCGATCGGGGCGAGTTTTGAGAATTCACAAGTCCGAATGGGAAAACCAAAGTAAATAAAAAGCTCGCTGGAAAGACACAATGTCTAGGCACGTCAAAAGCTTCAGCCATAAGATTAACAGGACATTGATCACTCTCAATTCCCAGAGGGAACAGAATTCATCATTTACATCCCCTCACAACTGTAAGAATTGATAAGCCATCACTCAGGATTCTTCTCATTCCAAGGCGCAAAAAACGGGAGCAGCAACAACCCCGGAATCGCCGCCAAAATTGTAGCCAAGAAGAAATTGCTCCAGCCCATCGACTTCGAGAAAGCCCCCGCCGGAGAAGCCATAATATCGCGGCTCACTGCCATCAAACTCGACAACAGCGCAAATTGCGTCGCCGAAAACTGCGGATTACAAACCGTCATCATAAAACCAAGGAATCCCGCTGTCCCTAAGCCTGTACAGAAATTTTCAATAAAAATCGTCGCTAACAGCCCCAAATCCGTTTGATACCAACCGATCGACATTGACTGATCAAAAATCAACATCGGAATCCACACCATGATTCCACTCTTGCCCAACATTGCCAGCAGCCAATAAGCCACATTGCTCAACGCTTGCAGAATCCCAAAAATCCACAGCGACTTATTCACCCCAATCTTGCTAAAAATTCCACCCCCCACGATCGTCCCCCCGATCGTCGCCAAAATTCCCAAAAATCCCTGAATCGCTCCAATATCACTCTGGCTATACTTTGCTCCCAACAAAAACGGCACAACCATCACACTGAGTAAAGCATCGCCATACCGATACAGCACCACAAATGCCAAAACGGCCAACAACCGTCCCCAACCCAACCGCCGAATAAAATCCTGAAAAGGCTGAATAATGGCTGCCTGCATTGTTGTGGGTGGCGCGTAGTTTTTCGGTTCCGGCGCGAACACTGTAGCTATAATCCCGATCGCCATCAATCCCGCCATCAACAGATAAACCTGCGACCATGCCCAATGCCCCGGATTCTTCGGATCTGCAATCATCAGCGCAATCCCACCCGCAATCACCAGCGCAATCCGATACCCTGTCACAAAAAAAGCCGCCCCACTTCCCATCTGAGCTGGATTGAGCACATCCGTGCGGTACGCATCGGCACTAATATCCTGCGTTGCACTCAAAAACGCGACCAATAAAGCAATCTGAAAAAATGCACTGGGAATCAGCGTCTTAAACGATTGTCCAAACTCACACAAACCTTTGACCGCTGAACTTGCACAAACCTCAGTCGAAGCGACCCCCAGTTGTGTCAGGCTCATCGGATCTTGCCGACTCAACAGCAAAATCGCTGCCACCAGTGCAATCTGCGTCAAAATTAACCAACCCCGTCTTCTGCCGAACAGCGGTGGTATGTAGCGATCGAGAAACGGTGCCCAAAACACCTTCAATGAATAAGGCAATGCCGCCAGCCCGAACAGCCCAATCATCGTATCCGAAACCCCCGCCGTCTTTAGCCAAGCCTGCAACGCTCGTCCCGTCCCCGTCAACAGAAATGGCAGACCAGATGAGAAGCCCAACAAACTCAGAGCCGCCATTTTTCGACTCCGAAACACTTTAAGATACGGTTGAATATTCACAACATGCAGCGGATTGCGAGAACGTTAGTCATCATCTCACAGTCTTTCTTCTGCGTCATTTTCTGACTGTGCCAGTTCAAACTCAAAGAAATCGTTTGTGTAGTAAATCAACTTTTGTTAAGTTAAACTAATCTTTAAAGCAGCAATCCCCCAGCTATAGCTGAGGGATTGCTTGTAATCAAGGGTTATGCCGTGGGGTTGTTGATTCAACCCTACTTTTTTAATTAGCCGTTGATTGCAGGTGCTTGAACAGCAACCGGAGTTGCATCACTTGCAGCCAAGTCGAGCGGGAAGTTGTGAGCGTTACGCTCGTGCATTACTTCCATAC
>VFQU01000251.1_pt1 | contig 54905 bp, 56 predicted proteins | sample 3512311 | NCBI WGS metagenome assembly VFQU01 (sample SAMN10412377, study PRJNA504923) | tailings metagenome | isolation source: Relicate 3 Philex TSF3 active mining site | place: Philippines: Tuba, Benguet | collected 2017-08-29 | reverse complement strand
CCCTCGAAGACCTCCGGCTGAGCAACGCTCCGAACAAGGAGCAGCTGATCGAGGCCCGCATCAAGCTGCTGCGCCTCGACGTCATCCCGCCGCTGCGGTACTTCATCTGGCTCTTCGGTGACCCGGCTGCGGGCGAGCGCGGTGTGCTCGGCGGCAACTTCGGCGTCACCGTCCAGGGCCGCGACGTGAACGTCCTGCTCGAGCAGGCCCTCGGGTCGACGATCCAGCTCGTCACCATCGCGACCATCGTCGCGATCATCCTCGGCCTCATCGTCGGCATCACGACGGCGCTCCGTCAGTACTCCGGGTACGACTACAGCGTCACCTTCATCTCCTTCCTCTTCTTCTCGCTGCCGGTCTTCTGGGTCGCCGTTCTGCTCAAGCAGTTCATCGCCATCGGCTTCAACGACTTCCTCGAGGACGACCCGCAGCTCCCCGTCTGGCTCATCGCCGTCCTGACGCTCGTCGGCGGTCTGCTCTGGGCATCGATCATCCCGGGCACTCTGCGCCGCAAGGCGATCACCTTCGCGGTGGCGGCGGGTGCGACGGCGTCGATGCTCGTGATCATGAACCTCATCGACTGGTTCACGTACCCGGGTCTGTCGATCGTCGGCGTCGCGATCATCGGTCTCGGTGCGGCGGTCGGCTTCACGGCCCTCATCACCGGCCTCAAGAACCGCCGCGCGCTCTTCGCCTCGCTCGCGGTCGCCGGCCTCGGCATCGTGCTCTACTTCCCGTTCCAGTACGGCATCTCGTACTCGATCACCGAGTGGTGGATGCTCGCGGCTCTCGCCGCCCTCACCATCGCCGTGAGCATGGGCATCGGCTGGTTCATGGGGGGCGTCGACAAGGGCCCGGTCATGCGGGTGGCAGCCTTCACGGGCTTCATCACTGCGGGCGCGATCGCCCTCGACCGCTTCATGATGGTCTGGGACGACTACGCCAGCTCGGGCCGCATCCGCGGTCGCCCGATCGCGACGATCGGCTCGTCGACCCCCAACCTCGAGGGCTCCCTCTGGGTTCAGGGCGTCGACATCTACACGCACCTGCTGCTGCCGACTATGGCGATCATCCTGATCTCGTTCGCCACCTACACGCGGTACTCGCGGGCGAGCCTGCTCGAAGTGATGAACCAGGACTACATCCGCACCGCGCGGGCGAAGGGTCTCGCCGAGCGCACGGTGGTCGTGCGGCACGCCTTCCGCAACGCGCTGATCCCGATCGCCACCATCGTCGCCTTCGACATCGGCGGCATCGTCGGCGGCGCGGTGATCACCGAGACCGTCTTCGGCTGGACGGGCATGGGTCAGCTCTTCATCAACGGTCTGCGGGCCGTCGACCCGAACCCGGTCATGGCCTTCTTCGTCGTCGTCGGCGGGCTCGCGATCCTGTTCAACCTGATCGCCGACCTCGTCTACGCCTCCCTCGACCCCCGAATCCGAGTCAGCTGATGAGCAAGAAGAGCACTGCCCCCGTGGCCGGCGTCACCGACGCCGAGAACAACATCGCCAACAAGGAGGTCGAGGGCCTCTCGCAGGGCCAGATCGTGCGCCGCCGGTTCTTCCGGCACAAGGGCGCGGTCATCTCGATGATCTCGCTCGCCTTCATCATCGTCCTCGCCTTCACCGCCGTCGGATTCGACTTCTCGTTCTTCGGCATCCAGGTGAAGACGCCCGGATGGTGGCTGTGGACCTGGACGGACATCCCGCCGGTGCAGAACGGCGGACAGCCCACGCTGAGCCTCGTGCCCGAGTGGCTCGGCGGCGCCGGCGTGACGCTCGGCCTGCACCCGTTCGGGCAGGACGAGATCGGCCGTGACACCTTCGCGGTCGTCATGCGCGGAACCCAGCAGTCGATCGTCATCATGCTGATCGTCGGCGTGATCGCCACCGCGATCGGCACCGTCATCGGCGCGGTCTCGGGCTACTACCGCGGCTGGGTCGACGCGGTGCTCATGCGCCTGACCGACATGGTCATCGTCATCCCGCTCATCGTCATCGGCGCCGTTCTCGGCCGTGCTGTCGGCGGGCTCGGTGCCGCATTCCTCGCCGTCATCATCGGCTTGTTCACCTGGACGGGCCTCGCCCGGCTGGTGCGCGCCGAGGTGCTGAGCCTGCGCGAGCGCGAATTCGTCGACGCGGCGCGCGTTGCCGGCGCGAGCGACCGGCGGATCATCTTCAAGCACATCCTGCCGAACGCGATCGGCGTCATCATCGTGAACACGACGCTGCTGATGGCGGCGGCGATCCTGCTCGAGACGGGTCTGAGCTTCCTCGGCTTCGGCGTGCAGCCGCCCGACACCTCGCTCGGCGTGATCATCAGCCAGAACCAGGCCGCATTCGCGACCCGCCCCTGGCTGTTCTGGTGGCCCGGAGCGTTCATCATCGCGATCGCCCTGTGCATCAACTTCATCGGCGACGGCCTGCGCGACGCGTTCGACCCGCGGCAGAAGCGCATGCCCACCGCTCGGGCGCTCGCGAAGCCGAAGGCCGCCGCGCCGACGGCGGGCTAGGGCTGACGGATGCTCCTACAGCAGTTGCCCGAGAAGGCCCAGCGCGACCAGCGCGCTGAGCAGCACGACCGTGCGCGTGTTCAGCGTGCGCCGCAGCGAGCTCGGCTCGACGCCCGCGTCGAGCAGTCCGTCGTCGCGCAGCTGCTCCCAGTGGCGACGGATGTGGTTCGCCGCGGCACCGCTCTCGCTCGAGAGGGTGTCGCCGGGGCGGATCGCGCCGGCGACGCGCGCCGACTCCGTGACCTTCACGTCGTCCGGTCCCAGCCGGAACACCGTGTAGCGGCCCGAGGCGGGAGCCGCCCAGGCCTCGACGCGCCGTCGTTCGGTGTAGAGGGTCAGCGCCCACTTGGTGTCGATGCGCTGGATCGCCGCCCACGGCACGTGCCAGGTGGTCAGCGGGTTGCGCACGATGACCGCGTGCTCCAGCACCTCGACCCGGGGCATCCAGTACAGGGCCCAGACGACCGCGACCATGAGCACCAGCCACCAGCCGGATCGCAGCAGCGCGACCAGGTCGCCGGCCGCGATGTAGCCGATCAGGGCGCCCGCCCCGATCACGGCGATGATGATCGTCAGAACTCGACCGAACGCGGGGCGGAAGCTCGCGGGCTGGAAGCGCATGCCTCCAGCTTCGCAGACCAGCGCCGCTCCGCCCCCCGCCTCACCACCGCACGGAAGGACCTCCCGTGAGCAGCACCACCTCCACCGCCGTCGAGACCGTTCTGGAGGTCTCCGGCCTCGGCGTCGACTTCTGGGTCGACGGCGAGTTCTACCCGGCGGCGATCGGCCTCGACTACAGCGTCAAGCGCGGCGAGGTGCTCGCGATCGTGGGCGAGTCGGGCTCGGGCAAGTCGTCCAGCTCGATGGCGCTCCTCGGCCTGCTGCCCTCGACCGCCCGGGTCTCCGGATCGATCAAGCTGCTCGGTCGCGAGATCGGCAACCTCGACAAGCGCGAGCTGCGCGCGGTGCGCGGTCAGCAAATCGCCGTGATCTTCCAAGAGCCGATGACGGCCCTGAACCCCGTCTACACGGTCGGCTTCCAGATCGTCGAGACCCTGCGCACGCACTACGACCTCACGCCCGCCCAGGCGAAGGAGCGCGCGATCGAGCTGCTCGAGAAGGTCGACATGCCCGATCCGGCGCTCGCCTTCTACAAGTACCCGCACCAGCTCTCGGGCGGCCAGCGCCAGCGCGCGATGATCGCGCAGGCGATCTCGTGCGACCCGGTCCTCCTCATCGCGGACGAGCCCACGACTGCCCTCGACGTCACGGTCCAGGCCGAGATCCTCGACCTGCTCCGCAGCCTCCGCAGCCGGCTCGACTCGGCGATCGTGCTCATCACGCACGACATGGGGGTCGTCGCCGACCTCGCCGACTCGATCATGGTGATGAAGGACGGTGTGGCCGTCGAACAGGGTTCCGCCCTCGACATCTTCCAGCGCCCGCAGCACCCCTACACGCAGTCGCTCCTCGCGGCCGTGCCGCACCTCGGCCTGGACATCACCGAGACGGCCGCCCCCGAGGCCGCGAAGCGGACGGTCGAGCCGGTGCTGTCCTTCCAGGACGTCTCGATCGAGTACCCGAAGCGCGGCCGCGTGCCGGCCTTCCTCGCCGCTGACGACATTACCCTCGATGTCTACCCGGGCGAGATCGTCGGCCTCGTCGGCGAGTCGGGGTCGGGCAAGACGACGCTCGGCCGCGCCGCGGTCGGCCTCCTGCCGATCAAGTACGGCCGCCTGATCTCGGCCGGCATCGACATCTCGCAGGCGTCGATGAAGGAGCTCCGGCCGCTGCGCCGCAAGGCCGGCATCGTCTTCCAGGACCCGGGTTCGAGCCTCAACCCGCGCATGCCGATCGGCGAGAGCATCGGCGAACCGCTGCTGCTCGCCAAGGAGGCGCAGGGCAAGGAGCTCGACAAGCGCGTCGAGGAGCTCCTGAGCCAGGTCGAGCTGCCCGCCAGCTACCGCAACCGCTACCCGCACGAGCTCTCTGGCGGCCAGCGTCAGCGCGTCGGCATCGCGCGCGCTCTCGCGCTCGCCCCCGAGCTGCTGGTCGCGGACGAGCCGACGAGCGCGCTCGACGTCTCGGTGCAGGCCCGATTCCTCGACCTGCTGCAGGAGCTGCAGAGCAAGCTGCAGTTCGCCTGCCTGTTCATCAGCCACGACCTCGCGGTCGTCGACATGCTCGCGCACCGGATCGCGGTGATGCACCGGGGTAGACTCGTCGAGCAGGGTTCGCGTGATCAGATTCTGCGTAACCCCCAAGACCCGTACACTCAGCGCCTCATCGCCGCTGTTCCCCTGCCCGATCCTGTGGCGCAGCGGGAGCGCCGAGAGCAGCGCGCCGCCACCAAGGACTAACTCATGGCTCTCGCCACCCGCACCGACCTGCGCAATGTGGCGATCGTCGCCCACGTCGACCACGGTAAGACGACCCTCGTCGACGCCATGCTCCGCCAGACTGGCTCCTTCGCCGCGCACGCTCACGTCGAGGAGCGCGCGATGGACTCGAACGACCTCGAGCGCGAGAAGGGCATCACGATCCTCGCCAAGAACACGGCGGTGACCTACACGGGCGCCCACGCCGGCGGGCAGGAGATCACGATCAACGTGATCGACACACCCGGCCACGCCGACTTCGGCGGCGAGGTCGAGCGCGGCCTGAGCATGGTCGACGGCGTCGTGCTGCTCGTCGACGCCAGTGAGGGCCCGCTGCCGCAGACCCGCTTCGTGCTGCGCAAGGCCCTCGCGGCCAAGCTCCCCGTCATCCTGCTCGTCAACAAGACCGATCGACCGGATGCCCGCATCGAGGCCGTCGAGGAGGAGACCCACGATCTGCTGCTCGGGTTGGCGAGCGACCTGCAGGACGAGGTGCCCGACCTCGATGTCGACGCGATCCTCGACCTCCCGGTGATCTACGCCTCGGGCCGTGCCGGCGCCGCGAGCCGCACCCGGCCGGCCGACGGCCAGCTGCCCGACAACGACGACCTCGAGCCGCTGTTCGAGGCGATCCTGTCCCACATCCCGGCGCCGACCTATGACGATGAGCACCCCCTGCAGGCGCACGTCACGAACCTCGACGCGAGCCCCTTCCTCGGCCGCATCGCGCTGCTGCGCATCTTCAACGGCACCCTCAAGAAGGGCCAGCAGGTCGCCTGGGTGCGCCACGACGGCACGCACAGCCAGATGCGCATCACCGAGCTGCTGAAGACGCGCGCCCTCGAGCGCTATCCGGCCGAGTCGGCCATGGCCGGCGACATCGTCGCCATCGCGGGCATCGAGGACATCACGATCGGCGAGACGATCGCCGACCTCGACGACATCCGCCCGCTGCCAGCCATCACGGTCGACGAGCCCGCGATCTCGATGACGATCGGCACGAACACCAGCCCGCTGGTCGGCAAGGTCAAGGGCCACAAGCTGACGGCGCGCATGGTGAAAGACCGCCTCGACCGCGAGCTCATCGGCAACGTGTCGATCCGCGTCGTCGACATCGGGCGCCCCGACGCCTGGGAGGTGCAGGGCCGCGGCGAGCTGGCCCTCGCGATCCTCGTCGAGAACATGCGCCGCGAGGGCTTCGAGCTCACCGTCGGCAAACCGCAGGTGGTCACGAAGACCATCGACGGCAAGCTGCACGAGCCGTTCGAGCACCTGACGATCGATGCTCCTGAGGAGTACCTCGGCGCGATCACCCAGCTCCTCGCCGCGCGCCGCGGCCGCATGGAGGGCATGACGAACCACGGCACCGGCTGGGTGCGCATGGAGTTCATCGTTCCGAGCCGCGGCCTCATCGGCTTCCGCACCGAGTTCCTGACCACGACGCGCGGCACCGGGATCGCGAACGCGATCTCGCACGGCTACGAGCCCTGGGCCGGCAGCATCGTCGCCCGCAACAACGGCTCGATCGTGGCCGACCGCGCCGGTGCTGTCACGAGCAACGCGATGATGGCGCTGCAGGAGCGCATGACGTTCTTCGTGCAGCCCGGTGACGAGGTGTACGAGGGCATGGTGGTGGGCGAGAACTCGCGCGCCGACGACATGGACGTCAACATCACCAAGGAGAAGAAGCTCAACAACATCCGGTCGTCCACGGCCGAGGAGCTCGAGCGCCTCACCCCTCCGCGTCAGCTGACCCTCGAGGAGTGCCTCGAGTTCGCGCGCGAGGATGAGTGCGTCGAGGTGACGCCCGAGATGGTGCGCATCCGCAAGGTCGAGCTCGACCAGACGCTGCGCGCCCGCGCCGCCTCGCGCCTCAAGAAGCAGAACGCCTGACGATGATGCGCCGCACCCGCACGCTCGCCGCCGCCGCCCTGGGCCTCGCCCTCGTGACCGGCACCTCGGCCTGCAGCACCGGCACCCCGCTCGACAACATCGTCGAGGGCCTCGTCCAGCAGGGCGTCGACCAGCTGGTCGGCGGCATCGACGAGCAGACCCGCGGTCTCGTCGACGACGTGCTCGGCGGCGTCGAGCTCACGGCCGATGGCACGGTTCCCTCCAGCTTCCCGGCGGAGATCCCGCTCACCGGCGAGGTGCTCGGCGGCGCTGCTGGTCCGCAGGGAGCCGGCTGGGTGGTGCGCACGCGCCTCGACGGTGGTGCGTCCTTCACGGATGCGGCTGCCGCGCTCGAGGGTGCCGGGTTCGCCCCCGCCGGGGTCTCGAGCGACGCGGCCAGCGGCTACGGCGCCTTCTCGAGCGCCGCGTACCGGGTCGACCTCTCCGTCGCGACCGACGCCGACGGCGTCATGACCGCCACCTACGTCGTCACCCCGCGCTGATCGTCGGCTGCGCATGCGCCCGCTCAGTGCAGTAGCAGTGAACGTGGCCGTTAGGCTTGTCGGGTGAAGATCGCACGGTTCAGCGCGGGCGGTGACCCGCAGTTCGGCATCGTCGACGACGATGAGCTCGTCGTGCTCGCCGGCGACCCGATGTTCCACGGCTACGACACGACCGGCGAGCGGGTGAAGCTCGCCGACGTCCGCCTGCTCGCGCCGGTCATCCCGCGCTCGAAGGTCGTCTGCATCGGCATGAACTACGCCGCGCATGTGGCCACCATGCAGTACGAGGTGCCCGAGAACCCCCTCATCTTCCTGAAGCCCAACACGGCCGTGATCGGGCCTGACGAGCCGATCATCATCCCCCCGGTCGACGGCCGCATCACCCACGAGGGCGAGCTCGTCATCGTGATCGGCAAGGTCGCCAAGCGGGTGAAGAAGGAGGACTGGCGCGACTACGTCTTCGGCTTCACGATCGGCAACGATGTCTCGGCGCGCGACGTCATGTTCGCCGACGGCCAGTGGGCGCGCGCCAAGGGCTTCGACACCTTCGCCCCGATCGGCCCGTTCATCGAGACCGATCTTGACCCGAGCGCCCTCGAGATCGAGACCTTCGTCGACGGCGAGCCCCGCCGCAAGGGCAACACCCGCGACATGATCACCGGGATTCCCGAGATCATCGCGTTCGTCAGCGACGCCTGGACGCTCCTGCCGGGCGACATCATCATGACGGGCACGCCCGACGGGCTCGGCGGCTTCCACGACGGCCAGACCGTCGAGATCCGCATCGAGGGGCTCGGCACGCTCCGCAACCCGGCCAAGAACCGCGACGACCGCGTCGACTAGCGGTCGCGCGGGTGGATGATGGAGCCATGAGCTCCACCCCCGCCGCCCCCGTCCGTCCGCCGCGCGTCGACGCCGCGACCGCCCCGCTGACCGCGGAGGCGGTGGCCGCCGTGCAGCGCCGCACCCGGGGTGTGCTCATGGCGGGCCAGGTCCTCGCCGGCCTCGGCATGGGGGCCACGCTCTCCATCGGGGCGATCCTCGCCGCCGAGATCGCGGGCCCGGCCTTCAGCGGCATGGCGGCCACCTCGGTGACGCTGGGTGCCGCGCTCGCGGCGATCCCGCTCGCGCGGCTCGCGCGCCGGGCGGGACGGGCCCCCGCGCTCGCGACGGGCGCGCTGGCCGCCGCCGCCGCCGGCGCCGTCGTCGCGATGATCGCGGCGGGGCTGTCGAGCTTCCCGCTGCTGCTCCTGGGCATCCTGCTCATCGGATCGGGGACCGCGGTCAACCTGCAGTCGCGCTTCGCCGCCGCCGACCTCGCGGCGCCCGCCACCCGCGGGCGCGACCTCTCGCTCGTCGTCTGGGCGACGACGGTCGGCGCGGTCTCGGGCCCGAACCTCATCGGGCCCGGCGAGAGCCTCGGCGCCGCGCTCGGCCTGCCCGACCTCAGCGGCCCCTTCCTGTTCACGGTCGTCGCCCAGTCGCTCGCGGCGCTGCTCTACCTCGTGGGGCTGCGCCCCGACCCGCTGCGGCTGGCCGAGGCCTGGCGCGCCGAGCAGCGCCTGCAGGAGGAGCGCGACGGGGGAGCCGAGGCGGTCGTCGCCGCCGTCGAGCACCGGCCGAGCATCCGTCTGGCGGTGCTCTCGATCGCGCTCAGCCACGCCACGATGGTGTCCGTCATGGCGATGACGCCCGTGCATCTGACCGCGCACGGCGCGAGCCTCGTCATCGTGGGCTTCACGATCAGCCTGCACATCGCCGGCATGTACGCGCTGTCGCCCGTCTTCGGCATCCTCGCCGACCGCCTCGGCCGCCGTCCGACGATCCTGGTCGGGCAGGGGATGCTCATCGCGAGCCTGCTGATGACCGGGCTCGGTGCCGAGAGCGAGGGCTGGGTGGTCGCCGGGCTCATCGTCCTCGGCCTGGGCTGGAGCGCGGGAACCGTGGCGGGCTCGGCCCTGCTCACCGACGCGGCCGCCCCCGATCGGCGCCCCATCGTCCAGGGACGCAGCGACCTGGTGATGAGCGCCAGCGGCGCGGTCGGCGGGGCGCTCGCGGGCGTGGTGCTCGCGGTCGCCGGGTACAGCGGGCTCTCGTTCGCGACGATGGCCCTCGTGGCGACGGTCATCGTCGCCCTCGCGCTGACGCCCCGACGGCCCGCCGTAGACTCGACGGTGTGACCACCCCCGCCTTCTCGACCGCGACCGGCGCCGATGTGCGCGTGCGGTTCTGCCCCTCGCCGACCGGTACCCCGCACGTCGGGCTGATCCGCACCGCCCTGTTCAACTGGGCCTACGCGAAGCACACCGGCGGCACGATGGTGTTCCGCATCGAGGACACCGATCAGGCCCGTGACAGCGAGGAGAGCTACCACCAGCTGCTCGACGCACTGCGCTGGCTCGGCATCACGTGGGACGAGGGCGTCGAGACGGGCGGGCCCCACCCGCCGTACCGGCAGTCGCAGCGCGGGCCGATCTACGCCGAGGTCATCGAGAAGCTCCGCGCGAGCGGCCAACTCTACGAGAGCTTCCTGACGCCGGAGGAGATCGAGGCGAAGAACCTCGAGCTCGGCCGCGACCCCAAGCAGGGCTACGACAACTGGGAGCGCGACCTCACCGACGCGCAGAAGGCCGCCTATCGTGCGGAGGGCCGCGAGCCCGCGCTCCGCCTCCGCGTGCCCGACAGCGACCTCAGCTTCACCGACCTGGTGCGCGGCGAGATCACCTTCCCGGCCGGCAGTTTCGTCGACTTCGTCGTCGTGCGGCCCAACGGGCAGCCGCTGTACACCTTCGTGAACCCCGTCGACGACGCCCTCATGGGCATCACCCACGTGCTGCGCGGCGAGGACCTGCTGTCGTCGACGCCGCGGCAGATCGCGCTCTACCACGCGCTCATCGAGATCGGCGTGGCCACGCACATCCCGCAGTTCGGCCACCTGCCGTACGTCATGGGCGAGGGCAACAAGAAGCTCAGCAAGCGCGACCCCGAGTCGAACCTGTTCCACCACCGCGACCGCGGGTTCATCCCCGAGGGGCTGCTCAACTACCTGTCGCTGCTGGGCTGGTCGCTCGCGCCCGACCGCGACGTCTTCAGCATGAGCGAGATGACGGCCGCGTTCGACGTCGCGAACGTCAACCCCAACCCGGCGCGGTTCGACGTGAAGAAGGCCGAAGCCATCAACGGCGACCACGTGCGGCGGCTGCCGCTCGACGAGTTCGTCGAGCGCAGCATCCCGTACTGCTCGGGCGCCGGCCTGTTCAATGACGTGCCCCGCCCGAGCGAGCGGGCCCTGCTCGCCGCTGCGGCGCCGCTCGTGCAGGAGCGGGTGAACCTGCTCGGCGAGGTGCCCGGCATGGTCGGCTTCCTGTTCACCGCCGACGACGACCTCGAGATCGAGGCGGATGCTCGCGCGTCGCTCGACGCCGACGCGGCCGCCGTGCTCGACGCTGGGGTCGCGGCGCTCGAGGCGCTCGTCGACGTCACCCCCGCCGCCATCGAGGAGGCCCTGCGCGCCGCCCTCATCGACGGGCTCGGCATGAAGCCCCGCACGGCGTTCGGGCCGCTGCGCGTCGCCGTGTCGGGCCGTCGCGTCAGCCCTCCGCTGTTCGAGTCGATGGAGCTGCTCGGGCGCGACTCGACGCTCGCCCGCCTGCGGGCGCTGCGCGCGAGTCTCTAGGAACTACATCTAGCGCCCCGGCGGCGGCGGCATGCGCCGCACGTCGGCGACCCGCTCGGCGATCGCCGCCTGCGCGGGTGGTCGCAGCAGCACCCATGCCACGGCCATGACCACGACGGAGGCGGCGAACACGATCACTCCGGCCCAGCCCTCCGCATCCTCGACCCCGGCGTACATCGCGTTGAGGTTCGCGCGAGCGCCGGTCAGCAGCACGAGCCCGACGTGCACCGCCGTGAATGCCAGGTAGTACCAGAGCACGAGCGCGTGGGTGCGGCGGGCCCAGGCGTCGCTGAGCGGCCCGCGCTCGCGCATCCATCGCTCGGGCCAGACGGGCGAGAGTCGAAGACCGGTGGCGAGCGCGAGCGGCGCCGCGATGAACACGGTGACGCTGTACACGACCTCCTGGAGGGCGTTGTAGGTGATCCAGCTGTCGTGCGCGGGCCAGTCGAGCGAGAGGTACTGGATGCCCGCCGAGACGGCGTTCGGAAGCGCATCCCACTCGGTCGGCAGCAGGCGCGCCCAGTGCCCGCTCGCGACCAGAAGCGTGACGTAGACGAGCCCCGTGGCGACCCACAGGGTGACGACGACGAGGTGCCACCAGGTGTGCAGGCCCAGGCGCTTCGGCGGGTGGGCGGGTTTGAGCGGCCAGAGCCGCGATCCGCGACGCGTGACGAACGCCGGCGGGCGGGCCTTCGCGCGCAGGTGCAGGGCCGAGGTGACGATGAACAGCAGGAAGAAGGTGTTGAGCGCGTGGGTCCAGCTCAGCCAGGCGGGGAAGCCCTCGGGAGCACCGGCCGGGGGCGGAACCGTGCCCGGATAGGCCTCGATGAAACCGCTGCCCGCCTCGGTGCCGCGCCACCAGCGCGCCACCAGTACGGCGACGACGAGAGTCAGCACGGCGAGGGTGGCGGCGACGAGCGCCGTGCGTGTGCGCGGGCGGGGGCGGGGGCTCGCGTCGGGCACCCCTCTACGCTAGTCGCGTGAGCGATCGACATCCGCACCGACCCGAGTGGGTGCGCTGGATACCGGCCGGGATTCTCGGTGCGATCATCCTGGCGGCCGCGCTCTTCGCGATCATCGGCGGGCCGCGACTGGCGGCTCCTCCTGGCCCGGCCGCGACCGACCAGGTGACCGACCTCAACTGGTCGGTGTTCACCGAGGAGGGCCTGGCCTACATCGACGACGCCCGCACCCCGCGCATCGACCTCAGCAACCCGCCCATCGAGGCCGCCCCGCTGGGGCTGCCGGTGACCGGCGATCTCACCGTCGGCCCGCACCCCACGCTGCTCGACTACCGGCTCGTGCTCATCGCCTCGGAAGACCAAGCCAATGGGGCGCTCTTTGTCACTCCGGGCTTCACGCTCTCGACCCGTGACGGCCGCATCGTGTCGCTGCGCATCGAGGAGCGCGGGGGTCGCGACTTCCGGCAGACCTACCTGCTCGTCGCGGAGCGCTCCGCCGACTACGGCTTCACCCCGCCCGCGTCGGCCCGGCTGGCTGAGGCGATCAGCGAGGCGCGCAACGCGGGGACCCCCGTCACGGTGCGATCCGACCGCGGCACGAGCGCCGGCATGGGCATCATGGCCGAGATCACCTGCTTCGGCGCGGGCGTCTGCACGGTGTCGTACATCGTGACTCCGGGCTTAGGGTAAACTCGCTACTCGGCCCGGTCGCGGGCCGCTTCAGCGCGAGATCCGGCCTCCGGATGCGCCGCTGATGGGGTGTGGTGTAATTGGCAACACGGCTGATTCTGGTTCAGTTGTTCTTGGTTCGAGTCCAGGCACCCCAGCTCTGATCCTCCTCTGCGGGCCTCTCTGCAGGCTCCTCTGCCGCGTATTCCGGAGCCTCAGCGGCCGCGTACCCTCGAGGCATGCGCCTCGGAGTCATCGACGTCGGCTCGAACACCGTTCACCTGCTGGTCGTCGACGCGCATCCCGGCGCGAGCCCGGTGCCGTTCCACTCGCAGCGCTCGACCCTCCGGCTCATGCGCTACCTCGACGATGCCGGAGCGTTCACCGAGGAGGGGCAGGGGCTGCTCGTCGATGCCATCCGCGAGGCGGTCGAAGCGGTCGCCGCGATCGGCGTCGACGACCTGATCGGCACGGCCACCTCGGCGATCCGCGAGGCGGCGAACGGCGAGCAGGTGCTCGCCCGCATCGCGGCCGAGGCGGGCATCGAGCTGCAGGTGCTCACCGGGGACGATGAGGCGCGCATCACCATGCTCGCCGTGCGCCGCTGGTTCGGCTGGTCGGCCGGGGAGATCCTGCTCTTCGACATCGGCGGCGGCTCGTTCGAGATCGCGCAAGGGGCCGACGAGTACCCCGACGTGCAGGTCTCGCTGCCGCTCGGCGCCGGCCGCACCACCATCGGCTACCTGCGCGACGACCCACCCGCCCGCGAGGCGGTCTCGGCCCTGCGCGCTCACGCGCGCGCCGAGTTCACGGCGGTGCGCGAGCGGCTGTTCGCCGATCGCCCCACCCCGACCCGCGTCGTCGGCACCTCGAAGACGATCCGCTCGCTCGCCCGGCTGGTGGGCGGCCCCGCCGACCCCGTCACCGGGCAGCTCGCGCCGATCCACTACACGGGCCTGCGCGAGTGGGAGCCGACGCTGCGCGAGATGCCCTCTGAGGTGCGCCAGTACCTGCCGGGCATCACGCCCGAGCGCGGCTACCAGATCCTCGCCGGCGCGATCGTGCTGCGCACGGCGATGAAGGTGTTCGAGGTGTCGACCCTCACGGTGTCGCCCTGGGCGCTGCGCGAAGGCATCGTCATGCGGTACATGGACGCGCTCGACGTGCAGCGCTAGACCTCGGTGTCACTCGGGCTCGGGTTCGCTCGGGCTCGAGTTTCCTCCGGCTCGAGCGTGCGCGCGAGCGCGGCCCCCGCATCCCGCAGCCAGGGCGTCGGGTCGGCGATCGCCGCCTCCGACGACCGGGCGAGCGCAGTCAGGGTGATCACCCGCCGCTCGGCTGCCGCGTCGGGGTCGGCCTGCCCCGCGACGATCGCGACATCGACGCCGGCCCCGCCCGCCCGCTCGACGACCGACCCGACGACCTTGCCGCGGAGGCTCGTGGCGTCGAAGCGGCCCTCGCCGGTGATGACGAGGTCGGCGCCCTCGAGCGCGTGGTCCAGCCCGGTGATTACGGCCACCGTCTCCGCCCCCGACCGGATGCTCGCGCCCCAGTAGCGCAGGAAGCCCCAGGCGGTGCCGCCCGCGGCGCCCGAGCCCGGCCGCTCGTGCTCGCTGCCGCCGGCCAGCGTCGCGGCGCCGACGAGGGCGGCGTCGAGCAGGGCGACGTCGGCGGTCGTGGCGCCCTTCTGCGGTCCGAACATCACGGCCGCGCCGTCGGTGCCGGTGAGTCGCGCGGTCGTGTCGGTGAGCAGTGTCACGCCGCGTGGGGGAGCGGCCCGCAGCTCCGAGTCGTCGAGCGCGGCGAGCGCGCTGAGCGACCCGCCGCCGTCGGGCAGCGGCGCACCCGCGGCATCGCGCAGCTGCAGGCCGAGCGCGGCCAGCGCGCCGAGCCCGCCGTCGGTGGAGGCCGAGCTGCCGAGCGCGATCATCACCCCTTCCGCGCCCGCGTCGAGCGCCGCGGCGATCGTCTCGCCGAGCCCGCGCGTCGAGGCCGTCAGGGGTGCGAGCAGCGGGGTGCCGGATGCATCGCGCGGCAGCAGCGTGATGCCGCAGCTCTCGGCGACCTCGACCACGGCCTGCCCGCCGGGCAGCAGCAGCCAGCGGGCCGTGTGGGGCTCGCCGGTCGGCCCCGCGACCACGGCGGTGCTCCAGCGCGCGTCGGGCCGCGCCGCGGCGATCGCGTCGAGCGTGCCCTCGCCGCCGTCGGCCTGCGGCACGAGCAGCAGCGCGTCGTCGGGGCGGATGCTCTGCCAGCCCTCGGCGAGCGCGAGCGCCGCATCCCGTGCCGCGATGGAGCCTTTGAACGAGTCGGGGGCGATGACGATGCGGCGCACGCCTCGATGATGCCAGGGGCGTCAGGGCCAGGTATAGACAGTGACACTATCGATAGTGCTACTATCTGCACATGAGGATGTCCGAGCTCAGCGCGACGACCGGCGTCACGGTGCCCACGCTCAAGTTCTACCTGCGCGAGCAGCTGCTCCACGCGGGCGAGCGCACGAGCCCCAACCAGGCGCAGTACGACGCCACCCACGTCGAGCGGGTGCGCCTCGTGCGCGCCCTGCTCGAGGTCGGCGGGCTCAGTGTCGCGCAGGCCGCGCGGGTCGTCGGGGCCCTCGACTCCGACCTGCCGCTGTCGAGCGTGTTCGGCATCGCGCAGCGTGCGGTGAGCATCCCGGCGGCGCTCGCCGACAGCGACGGCACCGCGGCGGATGCGGAGCCCGCGCCGACCGCCGGTCAAACGCGCATCGCTGAGCTGTGCGAGAGCCGGGGCTGGCGCGTGCACCCCAACAACCCGGGCCTGCCCCTCGCGGCCCGCGTGCTCGACACCTACGCCGCTCTCGGGCTCGACCACATTCCGGGCACCGTGCTCGAGGACTACGCGCAGGCAGCCGATCTCGTCGCCGCCGCCGACCTCGCGGCCGTCGGTGCCGTCGGCGAGCCCACCGAGATGACGCGCACGGTCGCCGCCGGCACCGTGCTCGGCGATGCCCTCTTCGCCGGCCTGCGCCGTATCGCGCAGGAGGCGGAGTCGCTCCGTCGCTTTCCGCTCCCGGACGACGCGCCCGCGCCGGCCGCCGCCGCCACCACCACCACCGAGGACTGCTGATGACCACCACCGCGCCCGCCGCCACCGCGCCCGCCGCACCCGCGCCCGCCGCCACGGCTCCCGCCGACTGGCGCCTCGACCTGCCGCCGAGCCGCTGGCACCGCCCGCTGCTGGTGCTGGGCATGCTGCTGGCGGTGCTCACGGTCGTGACGCTCGTCGGTCGTCTCGTCGACGACCGCGAGCTGCTCGGCGTGAACCTGTGGGAGAAGCCGCTGAAGTTCGCGATCTCGGGCACGATCTACGCCATCACCTGGGCCTGGATCATCGGGCACTTCACGCGCTGGCAGCGAGCCGCGTGGTGGGCGGGAACGATCATCGCCGTGACGCTCGCGATCGAGCTCGTCATCATCGTCGGCGCCGCAGCCGCGGGCATCACGAGCCACTTCAACGTCTCGACCCCGCTCGCCACGACGCTGTGGTCGATCATGGCCGCCGCGATCACCACGCTCTGGGTGGCGACCTTCGTGGCTGCCGTCGCGCTGTGGCGCAACCCCGGCGCCGACCTCGCGCGGCAGACGGCCATCCGAACCGGCGTCGCGATCTCGCTGCTCGGCATGGGCCTTGCCTTCCTCATGACCGGTCCGACGGTCGCGCAGCTGAACGACTTCCAGGGGATCGCGGGTGCTCACGCGGTCGGCGTCGCCGACGGCGGGCCGGGCCTTCCCCTGCTCGGCTGGAGCACGATCGGCGGCGACCTCCGCATCCCGCACTTCATCGGCATGCACGCGCTGCAGGCCCTGCCGCTGCTGGCGCTCGCGCTCGAGCTCGGCGCGCGCCGGGCTCCGGTGCTGCGCGACGCCCTCGTGCGGCGCGGTCTCGTGCTGACCGGCGCCGGCGCGTACCTCGCCATGGTCGGGCTCGTCACGCTGCAGGCCCTGCGCGGCCAGTCGATCGTGGCGCCGGATGCCCTCACCCTGTCGCTCGGTGCCGCCATCGCCGCGGCCGCGCTGGCCGCTGCGCTCGCGGTGCTCGCCGCGGGAGCGCGGCGCGGCCGCGCGCTGCCCCGGGTCGGCTAGTCGATCGTGAGCGTGTCGCCCGCGGCGAGAGGCACGAACTCCCCGCCGTGCTGCTCGGTCACCAGGCGGATGCGCGCGTTCGCCATGGCGTTGCCCGCGTCGGAGTTCACGCGCTCGTGCGTCGGGAACGAGCGCAGGGGCGCCACGGCCTCGACGTAGTCCATGACCTCGGCGACCTTCAGCCAGGGCGCGCTGGCCGGCACGGCGAGCACGGGCACCGGTCCCTCCTCGGCGGTGCGCGGGGGAACCGTGAACGAGTCGCCCGGGTAGTACAGCGCCCCGTTGACCATCACGCCGACGTTGTCGATGACCGGGATCGTGCGGTGGATCACGGCATGCCGCCCGCCCGAGAAGTCGAGGGTGAACGGCCCCGCGGTGCGCCGGTCGCCCGCCTCGATGACCTGCCACGGGTAGGTCGGGTGGGCGGCGGCCACCCCGGCCGGGGCGAAGATCGGCACGGTGCGATCGGCGAGCAGGCGGTCGAGGTGCTCGGGGGTGACGTGGTCGCCGTGCTCGTGCGTGACGACGATGGCGGCCAGGTTCTCGACGGCGAACGGCGCTGTGAAGCTGCCGGGGTCGATGACCAGGGCGCTGCCCTGGTGCTCGATGACGAGGCAGGCGTGCTCGCGCTTGGTGACGATCATGGGCACACTGTACTCAGCAGTCCCCGGGAGGCTCGGCAGGAGCATCCTTGACCCGAATACCCCCGGGGGGTATTATCGCTGCATGATCGACGATATCAAGAAGCGCGCCCTGCACCGCTCGCGCATCCTGCAGGGCCAGCTGCGCGGCATCGAGAAGATGATCGAGAACGACGAGTACTGCGTCGACATCATCACGCAGTCGCTCGCCGTGCAGAAGAGCCTGCGCAGCCTCAACAAGCTTCTCGTCGAGAACCACCTGCGCACCCACGTCAGCGACATGTTCGAGGCCGGCGGCGACGAGCGTGAGAAGGCGATGGCCGAGCTGATGGCCGTCTACGAGCTGCAGCAGAACCGCGGCAGCTGACCCGCGCGCACGCGGGCACGGCCCCGCGTCCTCCCTCGCCCCCGCCGCGGGCCATAATCGGCGCATGACATCGTCGTCGAAGCGCATCGTCGTGGCCATCAACCCGAACGCCTCCTTCGGCCGCGGGCGCGAGGTCGGCCCGGCCGTCGTCACCACGCTGCGGGCCCTCGGCCACGACGTGACGAGCCTCATCGAGCCCGACTTCCTGCAGCTGCTCGAGGCCGCCCGCGAGGCGGTGCGCACGAAACCCGACGCGCTCGTCGTGGTCGGCGGCGACGGCATGGTCAACCTCGGCGTGCTCGCGCTCGAGGGGTCGCGCGTGCCCCTCGGCCTCGTGCCGAGCGGCACCGGCAATGACATGGCGCGCGGGCTGGGCATCCCCGTCGGCGACACCGAAGCGGCGATCGCGCACCTCGTGGCCGCGCTCGACCGGCCGCCGCGGGTCATCGACGCCGGGTCGATCGGATTCGACCTCCCCGACGCGCCCGCCGACTCGGTCGAGGTCGGGCGCGGCGGTCGCGGTCGCTCGCGCTTCGCGTGCATCCTCTCGGCGGGGTTCGACGCCCTCGTCAACGAGCGCGCCAATCGCATGACCCGCCCGCGCGGGCGCAGCCGCTACACGATCGCGCTGCTCATCGAGCTCGCCAAGCTCCGCCCGATCGCCTACACGCTGGCCCTCGACGGGGTCGTGCATCACGAGAAGGCGCTGCTCGTCGCCGTCGCCAACAACCTCTCGTTCGGCGGCGGCATGAAGGTCGCTCCCGACGCGCAGCTCGACGATGGCCTCTTCGACGTGGTGCTCGTGCGACCGCTCGGCCGCCTCGCGTTCCTGCGCATCTACCCGCGCGTGTTCGCCGGCACGCACGTGACCGACCCGCGGGTCGTCGTGCACCGCGCGGCCTCGGTGCGGGTCGAGGCCGACGGCGTGGTCGCCTACGCGGACGGCGAGCGGATCGCCCCGCTCCCGGTCGACATCACCATGGATGCGGGCGGCCTGCGGGTCGTCGCCTGAGGCGGTTCGTGCCCTCGTCGGCCGGTTTTGTCGGCGTGTGTCGGCTGTGGCATACTCGTGGGGTTGCCAACGCGGCCCCATCGTATAGCGGCCTAGTACGCCGCCCTCTCACGGCGGTAACGCGGGTTCGAATCCCGCTGGGGTCACGCAACTGAGACCGCCCGGAGTCATCTGGGCGGTCTCGTTCGTTAACGCGCGTCGCGATGCGTCGCGGGGCCATCGTTTCGGCCGCCGCTACGCTGGGGGCATGACCCGGTTGCGCATCCTGACCACCGCCGCTCTCGCTCTGACGCTGCTGGTCGGCACGACCGGTTGCGCGCAGGTCGCCGAGGTGCTCGACCCGTCGACCGGCGAGGAGCTCATCGGCACGAGCTGGTCGGGCACCGACAGCGACGGCGACGAGTGGGGCTTCGAGTTTCAGAGCGGCGGCGGTGTCGCGTTGACCTTCAACGGCGACGAGTTCGACGACGATAGCGATGTCTGGAAGGTCGAGGACGGCGCGATCGCCATCGGCATCGCCTTCGAGACCGGGGTCGCGACCCTGACCGGCCCGTACTTCCGCGACACCACGGTGATCGAGCTCGAGGGCGAGCAGGGCGACGTGACCTGGACGCTGACCATCGAGAAGGACTAGGCCGCCGACGGGGGGCCGGGCGGCGCGAGGGTAGACTCGCCGGGCATCCTCCCGAAAGGCTTCCGTGAGCGACTTCGTCATCCCCGCCTGGTTCGAGATCGGCTCCCTGGTCGTCCTCACCGTCATCCTCATCGCCGACCTGCTGCTGGTCGTGCGGCGTCCGCACGTGCCGAGCCCGAAGGAGTCGGGGCTCTGGGTCGCGTTCTACGTGACGCTCGCCCTCATCTTCGCCGGGCTCATGTACACCGTCGTCGGGGCGCAGGCGGGCGGCGAGTTCCTCGCCGGCTGGCTGACCGAGTACAGCCTCTCGATCGACAACCTCTTCGTCTTCGTCATCATCATGGCCCAGTTCGCGGTGCCCAAGAAGATGCAGCAGGAGGTGCTGATGATCGGCATCATCCTGGCGCTGATCTTCCGCGGCATCTTCATCCTGCTCGGGGCCGCTCTCATCGAGAACTTCTCCTGGATCTTCTACATCTTCGGGCTCTTCCTCCTCATCACCGCGGGCCAGCAGGCCTTCAGCGGGCGTGAGGACGACGAGGAGCGCGAGAACGCCCTCATCCGCTTCCTGCGGCGGCGCATCGCGATCACCGACGAGTACAACGGCATGAAGCTCCGCACGGTCATCGATGGCACGCGGATGTTCACGCCGCTGCTCATCGTGCTCATCGCGATCGGCACCACCGACCTGATCTTCGCCCTCGACTCGATCCCGGCGATCTTCGGCATCACGCAGAGCCCGTTCATCGTGTTCACCGCGAACGTGTTCGCGCTCATGGGCCTGCGTCAGCTGTACTTCCTGCTGGGCCACCTTGTCGACAAGCTCGAGTACCTCAAGTACGGCATCGCGTTCATCCTCGCCTTCATCGGCGTGAAGCTGATCTTCCACGCCATGCACGAGAACGAGCTGCCCTTCATCAACGGCGGCGAGCACATCGAGTGGGTGCCCGTCATCGACACGGTGACGTCGCTGCTCGTCATCGTGGCCGCGATGACCGTGGCCGTCGCCGCGAGCCTCATCAAGCTGCGCATCGAGCACCGGTACCTGCCGACCGCGCTCACCGCGCCGGGCGACGACGACGACGAGACGGCGGCGCCGGTGGCCGCCGGCGCGGCGGCCCCCGCGGCGGCCCCTGCCGCCCCCGCTGTTGACGGTGCGGCCGAGCAGGAGACCGGCGACCGGCCGTGATCCCGCACCCCACCGAGGAGCAGTTCCTCGCCGGCCGCACCTCGGCCGACGAGAGCCGCGAGTGGGTCGACAGCGTCGAGCACGAGTTCGAGCGCGCCTTCGCGATGCTCAACGGGCTGCGGTTCGGGGTCTCCGTCTTCGGCTCGGCCCGCATCGCGTCCGACCACCCGTGGTACGCCCTGGGCGTCGAGGTGGGGCGCCGCATCGCCGAGGCCGGGTATCCCGTCATCACCGGGGGAGGGCCCGGCCTGATGCAGGCGGCCAACCGCGGCGCCGCATCCGTCGGAGGACGCTCGATCGGTCTCGCCATCGAGCTGCCGCGGGAGGAAGAGCCCAACCCCTACGCCGACACCGTCGTGCCCTTCGAGCACTTCTTCGTGCGCAAGACCGTGTTCGTGCGGTACTCGTGCGCGTTCGTCGCCCTGCCGGGCGGCTTCGGCACCCTCGACGAGCTGTTCGAGGCGCTCACCCTCATCCAGACCGGCAAGCTGCACGACTTCCCCGTGATCCTGGTCGGCACCGCGTTCTGGGGCCCCGTCGTCGAGTGGCTGCGCACGACCCTGGTCGCCGCGGGCACGATCTCGCCGCACGACCTCGACCTGCTGCTCGTCACCGATGATCTCGACGAGATGCTCCGGGTGATCCGCGCGTGCGTCGAGTGCCACACCCCGCCGCCGGGCGGCGGCCTGCCCCGGTGATAGCCTGAACCCCATGAAGCGCGAGCGGTCCGACCTCCTTCGTCGCCGCGGCGAGTCCTGATCACCCCAGGTCGCATCCTCGCCGCGGTGTTCCGACGCGGCCGCTCCGACGTGAACGTACGAAGGGTGATTTCCCCATGACAGACAGTTCCCCCGCCGCCCCGCGCCCCCGCACCCTCGCCGAGAAGGTGTGGGATGCCCACGTGGTCAGCAAGGGCCAGAACGGCGAGCCGGACCTCATCTACATCGACCTGCACCTGGTGCACGAGGTCACGAGCCCGCAGGCCTTCGATGGTCTCCGGATGGCCGGCCGCCCCGTGCGCCGCCCCGACCTCACCATCGCCACCGAGGACCACAACACCCCGACGCTCGCGATCGACAAGCCGATCGCCGAGCCGACCAGCCGCAAGCAGATCGAGACCCTGCGCGCGAACTGCGCGGAGTTCGGCATCCGCCTGCACTCGCTGGGCGACATCGAGCAGGGCATCGTGCACGTCGTCGGCCCGCAGCTCGGCCTGACCATGCCGGGCATCACCGTCGTCTGCGGCGACTCGCACACGAGCACGCACGGCGCCTTCGGCGCGATGGCCTTCGGCATCGGCACCAGTGAGGTCGAGCACGTGCTGGCCACGCAGACGCTGCCGCTCAAGCCGTTCAAGACGATGGCGATCACGGTCGAGGGCGAGCTCAAGCCGGGCGTCACCGCGAAGGACATCATCCTCGCCGTCATCGCCAAGATCGGCACCGGGGGCGGGCAGGGCTATGTGCTCGAGTACCGCGGCTCGGCCATCCGCTCGCTCTCGATGGACGGCCGCATGACGATCTGCAACATGTCGATCGAGGCGGGGGCGCGCGCCGGAATGGTCGCCCCCGACGAGACGACGTTCGCGTACCTGAAGGGCCGCCCCCACGCGCCGCAGGGCGCCGACTGGGACGCCGCCGTCGAGTACTGGCGCACCCTGGCGACCGACGACGACGCCGTGTTCGATGCCGAGGTGTTCCTCGACGCGAACGAGCTCGAGCCCTTCGTCACCTGGGGCACCAACCCGGGTCAGGGCATCTCGCTCAGCCAGACGGTGCCCGACCCCGCGGCCATCGCCGACCCGAACGAGCGTGCCGCTGCCGAGCGCGCGCTCGAGTACATGGCCCTCACGCCGGGCACTCCGATGAAGGAGATCCCGGTCGACGTGGTCTTCATGGGCTCGTGCACGAACAGCCGCCTCGACGACCTGCGCGCCTTCGCCTCGATCATCAAGGGCAAGAAGAAGGCCGAGGGCGTCGACGTCATCGTCGTGCCCGGCTCGGCGCGCGTGCGCATCGAGGCCGAAGCCGAGGGCATCGACAAGATCGTCGAGGAGTTCGGCGGCGAGTGGCGCTTCGCCGGCTGCTCGATGTGCCTCGGCATGAACCCCGATCAGCTGCAGCCGGGCCAGCGCTCTGCCTCGACGAGCAACCGCAACTTCGAGGGCCGCCAGGGCAAGGGCGGGCGCACGCACCTCGTCAGCCCGCTCGTCGCCGCCTCGACCGCGGTGCGCGGCACGCTGTCGAGCGTCGCCGACCTCGTGGCCGACGGCCATGAGGTGGATGCTCGCTACGTCTCGATCGAAGGGGCCACGGTCTAGTCATGGAGAAGGTCAGCACGATCACGGGCGTCGCGGTGCCGTTCCGCCGCAGCAACGTCGACACCGACCAGATCATCCCCGCGGTCTTCCTCAAGCGGGTCACGAAGACCGGCTACGACGACGCGCTGTTCTCGGCGTGGCGGCAGGACCCGGAGTTCATTCTCAACCAGCCCGCCTACGCGAACCCGCGCATCCTCATCGCCGGGCCCGACTTCGGCACCGGATCGAGCCGCGAGCACGCGGTCTGGGCCCTGCGCGACTTCGGATTCCGGGCCGTGATCAGCCCGAAGTTCGCCGACATCTTCCGCGGCAACGCCGGCAAGCAGGGCCTTCTCACCGGGGTCGTCGACGAGCCCACCGTCGAGCGCCTGTGGGCCGAGCTCGAGGCGAGCCCCGGCATGGAGGCGACCGTCGATCTCGAGGCCCGCACCGTCACCGTCGGGAATGTCTCGGTGCCGTTCGAGATTGATGACTACACGCGCTGGCGCCTCCTCGAGGGTCTCGACGACATCGGCCTGACGCTGCGCGACGAGCAGGCCATCACCGACTTCGAGTCGCGCCGCGAGGCCTGGCGCCCCACCACCCTGCCCGCTCGCTGAGGGGCGAGACCGACACCACCTGAGGTCAACCCATGAATTCGCTCACCAAGGACTCGCAGAAGGCCGCCGCTCGCGTCGGCCTCACCTCCGACACCATCGTGATCCACGGCGGCAAGCCGCTGCGCGGGCGCATCGAGGTGCGCGGGGCCAAGAACCTCGTGACGAAGGCGATGGTGGCCTCCCTCCTGGCCGACACCCCGAGCATCCTCAAGGGCGTGCCCGAGATCAGCGACGTGCACGTCGTCAGCGGTCTGCTGAAGGCCCACGGCGTCGAGATCACCACCCTCGAGCCGGGCGTTCTCAAGCTCGATCCGAGCAACGTGGTCAGCGCCCACTTCGCCGAGATCGACGCGCACGCGGGCTCGAGCCGCATCCCGATCCTGTTCTGCGGCCCGCTGCTGCACCAGCTCGGCGAGGCGTTCATCCCCGACCTCGGCGGCTGCCGCATCGGCGACCGTCCGATCGACTTCCACCTGAACGCGCTGCGCGCCTTCGGGGCGACGGTCGACAAGAAGCACGAGGGCATCCACCTGACAGCGCCGCAGAAGCTCAAGGGCGCCCTGATCGAGCTGCCCTTCCCGAGCGTCGGGGCGACCGAGCAGGTGCTGCTGACCGCCGTGCGGGCCGAGGGCACGACCGAGCTCAAGAACGCCGCGATCGAGCCCGAGATCATGGACCTCATCGCGATCCTGCAGAAGATGGGTGCGATCATCTCGGTCGAGCCCAACCGCGTGATCGTCATCGAGGGCGTCGAGTCGCTGCGCGGCTACCAGCACACCGCGATCTTCGACCGCAACGAGGTCGCGAGCTGGGCCGCGGCCGCTCTCGCCACCAAGGGCGACATCACTGTCGGCGGTGCTCGACAGCAGGAGATGATGACCTTCCTCAACGTCTTCCGCAAGGTCGGCGGCGAGTTCGAGGTTCTGGAGGACGGCATCCGGTTCTGGCACCCCGGCACACCGCTGAAGCCCGTGATGATCGAGACCGACGTGCACCCGGGTTTCATGACCGACTGGCAGCAGCCCCTCATCGTCGCGCTCACCCAGGCAGAGGGCGAGTCGGTCGTGCACGAGACCGTGTACGAGAACCGGTTCGGCTTCACGGAGGCGCTCAACGAGATGGGCGCCGACATCGTCGTGCACCAGTCGGGGCTCGCCTCGATCACGCGACGGGTGCCGCGCCGCCCGCTCGAGCAGGCGGCGGTCATCCAGGGCCCCACGCCGCTCACGGGCGCCTCGGTGCGCGTACCCGACCTGCGCGGCGGCTTCAGCCACCTCATCGCCGGCCTCGCGGCGACGGGAACCTCGACGATCAGCAACGTCGGCATCATCAGCCGCGGGTACGAGCTCTTCATCGACAAGCTCGACACGCTCGGCGCCGACTTCGAGCTCGTCTAGCGCGGTCGTGCGCGGAGCCGGGCAGTACCCTGGACTCCGTGCCTGACGCCACCCCCGCCGAGCAGCCCGCCGTGTCGACTCCCGCTCCGCGCCGTCGGCGTCGGGAGAAGACGCTGCTCTGGCACACGATCGCCGCCATCCTGCTGCCCCCGCTGACCGTCATGGCGAAGTACCACGTGGTCGACGGGCACAAGCTGCCGCGCACGGGGGCGTTCATCCTGGCGCCCAACCACTACAGCGAGATCGACCCCGTCATCATGGGCCGCTACATGTGGAAGCTCGGCCGCGTGCCGCGGTTCCTCGCCAAGGCGAGCGTCTTCCGGGTCCCCGTGCTCGGGGCGGTGCTGCGCTGGTCGGGGCAGATCCCGGTCGAGCGCGAGGGGCGGGGGCGGTCGGATGCTCCGCTCAAGGCGGCGCAGCAGCTCGTCGATCGCGAGCTCGCGGTCATCATCTACCCCGAGGGCAGCCTCACCCGCGACCCCGACATGTGGCCCATGCGCGGCAAGAGCGGCGCGGTGCGCATGGCCCTGCAGGCGGGCGTGCCGATCATCCCGGCCGCCCACTGGGGCACGCAGCAGATCATGGCGCGCTACTCGAAGAAGATCAGCTTCTTCCCGCGCAAGAACCTCTACTGCAAGATCGGCGACCCCGTCGACCTCAGCGACCTCGCCGGGCGTCCGCTCGACCAGGCGACGCTCGCCGCCGGCACCGAGCGCGTCATGAACGCCATCGCCGAGCTGCTCGGCGACCTGCGCGGCGAGACGCCGCCGGCCAAGCGGTGGGACCCGTCCGAGCACGGCCAGAGCGAGACGGGGCGCCTGTGAGCGAGCATCCGCCGCTGACCGAGGCGGTGCGCCTCCCCTCGCCGGCCGCCCGGGAGGGCGCGAAGCGCATCGCGGTGCTGGGCGCCGGATCCTGGGGCACCACCTTCGCGAAGGTGCTCGCCGATGGCGGCTCGGACGTCGTGATCTGGGCGCGCCGGCGCGAGGTGGCCCACGAGATCACTGAGACCCACCGCAACTCCGGCTACCTGCCGGGCATCAACCTGCCCGCCAATCTGCGCGGTCACGACTCGCTCGAGCACGTGCTCGACGGCGCCGAGCAGGTGTACCTCTCGGTGCCGAGCCAGAGCCTGCGCAGCAACCTCGCGTCGATCCGCGACATCCTGCCCGCCGATGTCCCGGTCGTGAGCCTCATGAAGGGCGTCGAGCGCGGCACCGGGCTGCGCATGAGCGAGGTCATCGCGCAGGAGCTCGCGCTCGACCCCGCCCGCATCGCCGTCATCAGCGGCCCCAACCTGGCCCTGGAGATCGCCAAGCGCGAGCCGACCGCTGCGGTCGTCGCCAGCGCCAGCCGCGACACCGCCGTCGCCGTCGCCTCGGTAGCCTCGAACGACTACTTCCGCTCGTTCGTGAACACCGACGTGGTCGGCACGGAGTTCGGCGGCGTGCTCAAGAACCTCATCGCCGTCGCGGTGGGCATCGCCGACGGCGTCGGCTACGGCGAGAACACAAAGGCGTCGATCATCACGCGCGGGCTCGTCGAGCTCAGCGCCTTCGCCGTCGCCTTCGGCGCCCGCCCCGAGACGATGATCGGGCTCGCCGGCCTCGGCGACCTCATCGCCACCTGCGAGTCGCCGCTCTCGCGCAACAACACCGCCGGCCGGCTGCTGGGCCAGGGCTACGGCTTCGAGCAGGTCATCGCGCAGATGAACCAGACGGCCGAGGGGCTCGCCTCCGTCGGGCCGGTGCTCGAGCTCGCCGAGTCGAAGGGCGTCGCGATGCCCATCGTCGCCCAGGTCGGGCGCGTGCTCGAGGGCACGCTCGACCCGCGCGAGCTCGCCCCGCACCTCGCCACGGATTCCGACGAGCCGCAGGCGGAGTAGACGGGACCGCGAGCCGCAGGCGGAGTAGTCGGTCCCGCGGGCCGCAAGCCGAGGAGCGGGCACCGCGAGCCGCGGCCGGCGTGCCCGCGCTCGATAGGCTTGCACGCGTGATCACCTCCCTCGCCGGCGGCCGCGTGCTCGCCGAGAAGCACGGCGCGACCCCGCCCCGGGTCGTCGCCCTGCACGGCTGGGGCCGTGATGGCGGCGACTTCGCGACGATCCTCTCCGGGCTCGATGCCGTGAGCATCCACCTGCCCGGGTTCGGCCCGGCGCCCGCCCCCGAGACGGTCTGGGGCACCGAGGACTACGCCGACCTCGTCGCCGAGGCCATCGCGGCCTTCGCCCCCGTCGTCATCGTCGCGCACTCGTTCGGCGGCCGGGTCGCCGCTCGTCTCGCCCTCCGCCGCCCCGAGCTGGTGCGGGGCCTGGTGCTGACGGGCGTGCCGCTCGTGCGACTGGCTCCCGCGACGCGGCCCCCGCTGAGCTTCCGTCTCGCCCGCTGGGCGAACCGGCGCGGCCTGCTGAGCGACGCCCGCATGGATGCACTCCGCGACCAGCGCGGCTCCGCCGACTACCGGGCGGCGCAGGGCGTGATGCGCGGCATCATGGTGCGCGCCGTCAACGAGACCTACGACGATGAGCTGGCGGCGCTCGCCGCGGGCACGCTCCCGCTGCGTTTCGTGTGGGGCGCCGACGACACGGCGGCTCCGACCGAGGCGGGGCGCGTCGCCGCCGAGCGCGCGGGGGCCCCCTTCCGCGTCATCCCCGGTGCGGGGCACCTGCTGACCGGCGACCTCGAGCTCGCCGTGCGGGAGGAGCTGCTTGCCATGCTCGCCGAGACCGAGGAGCCCGCGTGATCGCCCTCTATTTCATCCCCTTCGCCCTCCCGGCGCTGCTGCTCGCGATCGTCGCCGGCGTGCCGGTCGGCGCGCGCTGGCTGCGGGTCGCGCAACGTGAGCACTACGTGCCCGGCTCGGCCAGCTGGATGGCCTGGCTCTGGGTGCGGCGCGAGCCGCTGACCGGGCCGCTCGCGCTCGTCGCGGTCGGGGCGGCCGTGGCCGCGGCCCTCTCGCCCTACTCGTGGCTCCAGACGATGGCGCTCGTCGCCATCGTGCTGACGGCGCTGCTGCCGTGGGGCATGCCGGTGCGCGGAACCTCGAAGAAGCTGGCGTTCACCCCCCGCCTGGTGCGGCTGGCCGTGCTGTGGGCGGTGCTGCACGTGGCCCTGGGCATCCTGGCCCTGTTCGTGCTCGGTACGGCCGGGCCGGCGATCGTGCTCCTGCTCAGCGCTCCGCTCACCGATCTGGCGCTCGCGATCATGGCGCCGATCGAGAAGGCCGCCTCGCAGCGCTTCGTGACGGCGGCCCAGAAGCGCCTCGCGCAGGTGCGCCCGCGCGTTGTCGCGATCACCGGCTCCTACGGCAAGACGAGCACCAAGAACTACGTCGCGCACCTGCTCAGCGGCACCTTCGCCACCGTCGCCAGCCCCGCCTCGTTCAACAACCGCCTCGGGCTCTCGCGCGCGGTGAACGACAAGCTCGTGCCCGGAACCGAGGTGTTCGTGGCCGAGATGGGCATCTTCGGCCCGGGGGAGATCCGTGAGCTCTCGACCTATTTCCCGCCCGACATCGCCGCCATCACCGTCATCGGCGAGGCGCATCTGCAGCGGATGCGGTCGACCGACGTGATTCTGCGCGCCAAGACCGAGATCACCGAGCGCGCCGGCACCGTCGTGCTGCCGGTCGACGACCCGCGCCTCGCCCGGCACGCCGCCCTCTGCGCGACGCAGGGCAAGCGCGTCGTCACCGTCAGCTGCATGCCCGGCACCGAGGCCGATGTGGTGCTCGACCCGGCCGCCGGCACGATCGTCATCGGCCCCGGTGCTGAGCCGGTGCCGGTCAGCGTCTCGGGCACCGGTCACGCCGTCAACGTGGCCGTGGCGGCGGGCATCGCCTTCGCCGCAGGGGTGCCCGTGGCGGGCATCGCGGCCCGGCTCGGTGACCTGCCCGGCTCGCAGCACCGCGCCGAGGTCCAGCAGGCTCCGGGCGGGGCGCTCGTGATCGACGACACGTACAACGCGAACCCGGTGGGCTCGCTCCGCGCCCTCGAGGGCGCGGCATCCCTCGCCGCCGAACGGGGAGGGCCGCTCGTGGTGGTCACGCCCGGCATGGTCGAGCTCGGCCCCGTGCAGGTCGAGCGCAACCGCGCGTTCGGCGCCGCGATCGGCGCGGCGGGCGGACTGCTGCTCGCGGTGGCCCGCACCAACCGCGCCGCGCTGCTCGCCGGCTACGCCAGCACCGCCACGGCGGAGGCTCCCGGCGCCATCGCGGTCGCCACCCGCGAGCAGGCGGTGCGCCGCGCGGTCGAGGCCGCGGGAGACCGGGGCGTTATCCTCTACGAGAACGACCTGCCCGACCACTACCCCTGATCGGCCGCCGCGGCCATCGACCTGAGGTGACCATGGCTTCCACCGCCCCCTGGGCCGTCGTCTTCGGCGGCCCGAGCCCCGAGCACGAGATCTCGATCCTCACCGGCCTGCAGGCCGAGCGGGTGCTGACCGCCGCCGGGCACGATGTGGTGCCGATCTACTGGTCGCCGACCGGCGAGTGGTTCCGGGTGCCGGCGGCGACCGAGGCGAAGGACTACCTCGAGGGCGCGCCCTCCGGCTCGACGGTGCTCGAGGTGCGGGTCTCGGGCGAGCCCGGCATCTACCGGCGCAAGACCTTCGGCGCCGAGCGCCTGGAGATCGAGGCGGCCCTGCTGTGCCTGCACGGCGGCGTCGGCGAGGGCGGCGGGGCGGCGGCGGTGTTCTCGCTGCTGGGCATCCCCGCCACCGGCTCGACCCTGTTCGCGGGTGCCGTCGGCATGGACAAGCTCGCGTTCGGCGGCCTCATGCACGCCGCCGGCATCCCGAGCCTGCCGCGCGAGGCTGTGTCGACGATCGTCGCGCCGAGCTTCGCCGGCCCCTACATCGTCAAGCCGCGGTTCGGCGGCTCGTCGATCGGCATCGAGATCGCCGACGACATCGACGCCGCGCGCGCGCTCGCCGCGACGAGCATCCACCTGCGCACCGGCGCCGTGCTCGAGCCGTACCGCCCCGAGCTGGTCGACCTCAACATCGCGTTCCGCACCTTCCCGACGCTCGAGATCACCGCGCTCGAGAAGCCGCTGCGCGGCGAGAAGGGCAGCGCCCTGTACTCGTACGCCGAGAAGTATCTGGCCGGCGGGGCGGGCACGGATGCGGGGCTCACGAGCGCCCCCCGTGAGTTCCCCGCCCAGGTGCCCGACGCGGTCGCGGCGCGGGCTCGTGAGCTGGCCGAGCGCGTCGCCGAGGTCACGCGCCTCACCGGCATCGTGCGGGTGGACCTGCTGCTCGACGAGGCGACCGGCGAGTTGTTCGTCAACGAGGTCAACTCGATCCCCGGCGCGCTGTCGCTGTACCTGTGGGCGCCGCTGCAGCCCGCTGCGACCGTGCTGCTCGATGCGCTCACCGAGGCGCGCGACCGTCGGGTGGTGTTCCCGCAGGCCGGCTTCGGCGGCGGTGCCGCGCTGCGGGCCGCGGGCGGCATCGCCGGCAAGCTCGTCGGGCTCGACGGCCCGCGCGCGTAGGTCCGCCCCTTCTTGTGGCAGATCTGCCACGAAGGGGCGCGCTCCCGCACCGACGTAGCGCCCGAACGCGCCAGATCTGACCCTTGAGGGGCTACAGCTACGGCTCCGGCGTCGGGCTCGGCTGGACCGTACCGCCGCCGAACACGTCGGTCGCCACGAGGCACCGGGCATCCGCATCCCGAAGGCCGACCAGCGGGCTGAGCTCGCGCACCGCATCGGCCCCGGCGATGTACGTCACGTCGACGATGATCTCGGTCACCGGCGCGCGGCCGTAGGTCGTGAAGACGTAGCGCGGCGCGTTGCTCTCGTCGAGCAGCCAGTCGACGCCCTCGATGGTGAAGCAGGGCAGGTCGCTCGGCCCCTGCTCGGGCAGCCCGCAGCGGTAGATCACGGCGGTCGGGTCTCCCCAGGCCGCCGTCGACTGCGCGTTCGTCGAGCGCCGGTCGAGCTCGCCGACGGTGTCGGGCAGGCGCACCATGGTCTCGGCGCAGGCGACGGCGTTCGACTCAGGCCCCGGCTCGAGCGGCACGGTGCCCGCGCATCCGGCCAGCGCGATGACCGCCGTCACCAGCAGGGCGGCGGATGCGGAGCGCGCGCGCGCGGGGGCGGATCGGGTCGTCACGCTCCCACGCTAGCGGGCCGCGCGCTGGCGCGGGCTGGGAGCGTGCGGGTGCTGCGCCCTGGCGCGGGCGGCGAGCGCTGCCGCTCCGGCTACATCGCCTGATCGGTCGCGGAGAACAGCAGCGACAGCAGCATGAACCCGATGAAGACGAGGCAGAACACGAGCACCACGCTGGCGAGCGACAGGATTCCGCCGACACCGACGATCGTGACCGCGCGGTTCGTCGGCGTCATCTGCGACAGCGATCGGACCATCGCGCGCCAGACCAGCATGTGCAGGCCGAGAACGAGCAGGGTCGGGCCGAGGAAGGTCAGGGTGAATCCGGCGATCTCGCTGAGCGGGTCGACGCCGAAGGCGCCGCCGGTCGCGACCTGCACCGCGAGGGCGACGACGCTGAGCACGAGGCCCGCGATCGGCAGCACGAGCGCGAGGCGCCCCAGGGTCCGGCGGGCGCGCGTGACGCGCACGCTGTCGGCCGGGCCGTACGGCGAGGCGGGCGAGGGGGGCGACGGTTCCGGAGCGTCGTCGGGCCGCTGAGCATCAGTCATTCGTACAGCGTACCACTGGCGCGATCGGCGCGGCCGGCGAGCGGGCCGCGGTCGCCCGCGTCTCAGACGATCCCGTTGCCGAGCACGCCGAATGCGATGAACCAGAGGAAGATCAGCACGGCGACGGCGAACCAGCTGGCCACCGCGAGGCTCAGCGCGATGATGACGACGAGGGCCACCGCCTCCGTGCGGCCGCGCCGCGCGAGCCCGCGCAGCAGCGCCCGCCAGACCAGCAGGTTGAGGGCGATCACCGTCAGCACCGGCGCGGCGATCGTTGCCGTGTCGCTGAGCCAGGCCTGCGGTCCGACGACCCCGCCGCCGTTGCCGGGGCTCACCCCGAGCAGGGCGAGCGCGATGACGACCAGCGTCAGCGCGACGGCCAGCGCCCCGACTGCCGCGGCCGCGACGAGGAGGATCCGCCGACCGCGCTCGACCCAGGCCGGGGTCGGCGGCGTGGAATCGGCGGACGAGGCGGCCGCGCCCGCGCCGCCCGGAGCCGGGCCGTACGGGCTGGCCGGGGTCGCGGGGTTGGGCTCGCTCATGCCCCGACAGTACGACAGGCGCGGGCAGCGGACTAGCGTGGAGCCGTGATGCGCGACCCCGACCCCCGCACTGCCGCGCCCGCCGACACTCTTGGCGCGGTGGGGGAAATCGCGGCGCTCTCGCGCATCATCCCGCTGCTGCCGGGCAGCGACGCGACCCTGCTCGGGCCCGGCGACGACGCGGCGGTGCTCGCTGCGCCCGATGGCCGGTACGTGGTCACGACGGACATGATGATCCACGGCCCCGACTTCCGCACGGCGTGGTCGACCATGCACGACCTCGGTTTCAAGGCCGCGGCGACCAACCTCAGCGACGTCGCGGCCATGGGCGCGCGACCGACGGCACTGGTCGTGGCGCTCGCTGCGCCCGCCGACACCCCGGTCGCCGAGCTCGAGGCGCTCGCCGAGGGGTTGCGCGACGCGTGCGAGGTGCTCGCGCCCGGCTGCGGGGTCGTCGGGGGCGACCTGAGCGTGTCGAGCGTGCTGACCATCGCCGTCACCGCGTTCGGCGATCTCGAGGATCGCGAGCCCGTGACGCGCTCCGGCGCGCGGCCGGGCGACTGGGTCGCGGTCTCCGGCCCGTTGGGGTTGGCCGCCGATGGGCTGCGGATCCTCTTCGAGCACGGGGCCGATGCGACGGGGGCTCCGGATGCCGCGGCCGCAGCGCGGCTGCGCTCCGAGCATCCCGTGCCCGTCGCCGCTCAGCTCACGCCGCACCCGCCGATCGCGGACGGCGTCGCCGCCGCCCTCGGCGGAGCCTCCGCCATGCTCGACCTCAGCGACGGCCTCGCTCTCGACGCGCGCCGCATCGCCCGCGCGAGCGGCGTCTCGATCGACCTCTCGAGCGCGCAGGTGCGCGAGGTCGCGCTCGCGCACGGGCTCGATCCGGCTGCGCCTGCGTCGGTGGCGCTCACCGGGGGAGAGGACCACTCGCTGCTGGCGACCTTCCCGCCCGACGTCGCGCCGCCGCTCGATGCGCTGCCCGGCGGGTTCCGCGTCATCGGCCGGGTCGTCGAGGCCGACCGGCACGGGCCCGCGCTGCTCGTCGACGGCCGCGCGTTCGACGAGCTCGGCGGCTGGGACCCCTTCGCGCAGTGGAGCGGGCAGGCGGGCTAGCGTTCATGTACATCGATAGATGCGAGATGTACACTTCACGCATGAACCCTCTGAGCGTCGCGGATGCCCGCAAGCAGTTCTCCGAGGTCATCGATCGCTCGCAGACCGAGGCGGTGTTCATCGAGCGCCGTGGACAACGCGCTGCGGTCGTTATCAGTCCCGAGCAGTATGAGCGAATGCTCGATGCCCTGGAGGACGCGGAAGACGCTGCAGCGTTCGATGAAGCGATGGCCGAAGAGGGGTCGAACGTGCCCTGGGCACAGGTCAAGGCCGACCTGGGTTGGGCGTGAGCTACCGCATCGAGTTGCGGCCGGCCGCCGTTCGAGCCCTCAAGCAGATCGATCACCGCGATCGCGAGCGCATTCGCGGGGTGATCGCCCTGCTCGGCGACGACCCTCGGCCGCCGGCCGCGAAGCCGCTCCGCGGGCGACCCGCTTGGCGGGTGCGCGTCGGGGACTACCGCATCATCTACACGATCGATGATGGGGTGCTGCTCATCGTCGTCGTCACGCTCGGGCGCCGTCGCGATGTGTACGCTCGCTGAGCGGCCGAACCCTTAATCAGTGGGTTCCGGGTTCAGCCAGTAGACCGCTGTCTCGCCGTAGCGCGACACCTTGTCGAGCGTGAGCCCCGCAGGCCAGGCCGGAGCGGGGGTGCGCGAGGAGCGCTCGAGCGCGACCACCGCATCCGGAGCCAGTCGCGGCACGAGACCCTCGAGCACGTGGTCGAGCTCGAGCCCGCCCACCTCGTACGGCGGATCGATGAAGACGAGATCGAAGGTCTCCAGCGCCGACGAGAGGTACGAGGTCGCCGGCTTGCCGATCACCTGGATGCTCGGCCGCGCCGTGCCACCCGATCCGCGCCCCGCCCGACCCTGCACCAGCGCGGCGTTGGCCTTGCACACCTGCACGGCGGCGGACGACTTCTCGACGAGCACGGCCGAGGCGGCGCCGCGGCTGATCGCCTCGAGCGCGAGGGCGCCCGAGCCGGCGTAGAGGTCGAGCACGCGCATCCCGTCGATCGCGTCGCGGGCCTCGAGCGCGCTGAAGATCGCCTCGCGCACGCGGTCGCTCGTGGGCCGCGTGCCGGCCGACGGAACCTTCAGCGTCAGCGAGCCCGCGAACCCGGCGATGATGCGTGTCACGGGCTCCACGCTAGTCGCGCGGAGGCGGCGCGGGCGCAGCGGGCCGGGGCCGTCGGGCGGCGCGGGTAGCGTTGACCGCGTGAGCAGCAGCCCTCTCGACGCGAAGCTCAGCAGCGCGCTGGGCGACCGCAGCGCGAACGCGCTGAAGAAGGCGTTCGGGATGCTCACCGTGGGCGATCTGCTCATGCACTATCCCCGGCGCTATGCCCGCCGCGGCGAGTTGACCGCGCTCAGCGAGCTGCGCGTCGACGAGTCGGTGACGATCGTCGCCGAGGTGATCGACGTGACCGAGCGGCCGATGCGGCAGCGGCGCGGCTCGATTCTCGAGGTGCGCATCACCGACGGTCAGGGCATCCTGACCCTCACATTCTTCAATCAGGTCTGGCGGGCCAACGACCTGAAGAAAGGTGTGCGCGGCATCTTCGCCGGCAAGGTCGGCGAGTACCGCGGGGCGCGGCAGCTGGCGCACCCCGACTACGAGCTGTTCGAGGCCGGCGACGAGCGCGACACCGGACCCGAGGCGACCAAGTGGGCGATGCAGCCGATCCCGATCTACCCGGCGACCTCGACCGTGGCCAGCTGGCAGGTCGCGAAGGCGGTCGGCGTCGTGCTCGACACGCTGCCCGCGCTCGACGACCCCGTCCCGGCGAGCGTGCGGGCCGAGCTCCGCGCCCCCGACGCGTCAGAGCGAGACGAGGCGCCCGACCTGCTCGACCTCTCGACGGCGTACCAGTACATCCACCGGCCCGAGAACGACGGGCAGTGGCGCCGCGCGCGCGACACTCTGCGGTTCCATGAGGCGTTCGTGCTGCAGGCGGCGCTGCTGCAGCAGCGGGCGGTCCTGCGCGAGCAGCCCGCGACCCCGCGCCTGCCCGGTGTCGAGCTCGCGGGCTTCGACGCCGAGCTGCCCTTCACCCTGACCGACGACCAGCGGCTCGTCGGTGACGAGATCGCGCGCGACCTGGCCGCGCCCGTGCCGATGAACCGGCTCGTGCAGGGCGAGGTCGGCTCGGGCAAGACCCTCGTCGCCGTGCGCGCCATGCTCACCGTCGCCGAGAGCGGCGGGCAGAGCGCCCTGCTCGCCCCCACCGAGGTGCTCGCCGCCCAGCATCTGCGCTCGATCGTCGCGACCCTCGGCCCCGATCGCGCGGCCCGACTGCGGCCCGTGCTGCTCACCGGGCAGCTGTCGCAGCCCGAGCGGCGGGCGGCGCTCTTGAGCATCGCGAGCGGAGCATCCCGCATCGTCGTCGGCACCCACGCTCTGCTCGGTGACAAGGTCCAGTTCGCCGACCTCGGCCTCGTCGTCGTCGACGAGCAGCACCGCTTCGGGGTCGAGCAGCGCGAGAGCCTGCGCCGCAAGGGCGCCGTGCCGCCGCACGTGCTCGTGCTCACCGCCACGCCCATTCCGCGCACGGTGGCAATGACGGTGTTCGGCGACCTCGATGTCTCCACCATCGCGACCCTGCCCGCCGGGCGCACCCCGATCGTCAGCCACGTCGTACCGCTCGCCGACAAGCCCGGCTGGTGGAACCGCGTCTGGGAGCGCATGGGCGAGGAGCTCGCGCAGGGCCGCCAGGGCTTCGTCGTCGTGCCTGCGATCGACCCGGCGACGCGCGAGGACGACCCCGACGCCCTGGTCGACGACCCCGCCGATGGCTCGGCCGACGACGCGCGCACGGCCGACGGCATTGCGGTCATCGCGCGACCGCCCGCGACCGTCGCCGAGCTGACGCCCCTCCTGCGCCAGCACCCCGCGCTCGCCGGGCGCCGCATCGAGCCGCTGCACGGCCGCATGTCCTCCGATGAGAAGGATGCGGTGATGCGCGCCTTCGCCCGCGGCGAGATCGACGTGCTCGTGTCGACGACCGTCATCGAGGTCGGGGTCGACGTGCCGAACGCCTCGACGATGGTCGTGGTCGACGCCGACCGCTTCGGAGTGAGCCAGCTGCACCAGCTTCGGGGGCGCGTGGGCCGCGGCGGTGTGCCCGGGCTGTGCCTGTTCGTGACGGCGGCGCTGCCCGAGACTCTCGCGCGCGAGCGCGTCGAGGCCGTGGCGGGCACGCTCGACGGCTTCGCGCTCGCGCAGATCGACCTCGAGCTGCGGCGCGAGGGTGACGTGCTCGGCGCGACGCAGAGCGGCGGGCGCTCGAGCCTCAAGCTGCTGCGGGTGGCCACCGACGGCGACCTCATCAGCGCGGCCCGCGCGGCCGCGGCCGGGGTGCTGGAGGGGGATGCCGCGCTGAGCGGGCATCCCGCGCTGAAGGCCGCCATCGAGCGCCGCCTCGACGACGCCAGCCGCGACTTCCTCGCGAAGAACTGACGCCCGCACGACCCGGCTGATCACCCGGGTTCGGCTCGCCGATTCGGCGTGCGCCGCCCGGTCGGGTGAGACTGTGCACGTGAGAGTGATCTCGTACAACCTGCGCAAGCACGCGGCGCGCAACGAGCTCGAGCAGCTGGTGGCCGCGCACGACCCCAACCTGCTGTGCCTGCAGGAGGTCGATACGGATGACCTGCCGCGCGAGCTCGGCCCGCTGCACCTCGCCGATGCGACGAAGCTCAACCGTCTCGGCCTGGCGATCTTCTACAGCCGCGACCGCTTCGAGGCGCTCAGCACGAAGGCCTTCCAGCTCAAGCGATCGCTGCACGACATGATCGCCAAGCCCGCCCACGAGCGTCTGCTGGGCAGCCACCTGATCGACCGCAAGCACGACCGCGAGGTCGTGATCGGATGCTTCCATGCCGCGCCACTCACGGCGCTCAACTCGCTGCGCCGCACGCAGATCCGTGCCGCCCACGAGGCGCTCGACTCGTTCGGCGCGACGCTGCCGACCCTGATGGTCGGCGACTTCAACTACCCGGTCTTCAAAGACCACCTGTCAACGAGCGTGCAGGAGACGGGGCACGAGGTCACCCTCAGCGACGCGCGCACCTACACCCGATACAAGTTCTTCCGCGGCCACTTCGACTTCGCGACCTCGATCGGCATGGCCGTGACCACGGTGACGACCCTGCCGCAGGGGGTCTCCGACCACCTGCCGATCCTCGTGACCGCCGAGTACGCCGCGGCCGGCACCGAAACACCGCGGTAATCCGCGGTCGCTAGGCTGAGCGTCATGAGCCGGATCGCTGTCGTTCCGGGGTCGTTCGACCCCGTCACCCTGGGGCACCTCGACATCATCGAGCGGGCCGCGGGGGTCTTCGACGCCGTGCACGTCGTCGTGGTGCACAACCCCGGCAAGCAGGCCATGCTGCCGATCGCGCAGCGTGTCGCCCTGATCGAGCAGGCCATCGCCGACCGCGCACTGCCGTCGAGCATCCTCGTCACCAGCTGGAGCGTCGGCCTCCTCGTCGACTACTGCACCGACGTGGGCGCGACCGTGCTCGTGAAGGGCGTGCGCAGCCAGGTCGACGTGGCCTACGAGACCCCGATGGCGATCGTCAACCGCAACCTCGCGGGCATCGAGACGGTGTTCATGCTCACCGACCCGGCGCACGCCCACGTGTCGAGCTCGCTCGTGCGGCAGGTGGCGGCGCTCGGCGGCGACGTCGCGCCGTACGTGCCGCGGGCGGTCGCCGAGTTCCTGCTCGCCCAGAACACCGACTGACCCTCCCGAGGGCGGTTCCGGGGCGGGATGCTCGCCCGCCGTTGCGAGGGACTAGATGCTCGACAGCCCCTTGGCGATGAGCACCACGCCGATGAGCAGCAGCACGCTGCCGACGATCGCGGCGTTGTTCGCGATCATCCACGCGCGCAGCCGGTCGAGCCGCTCGCGCACGCCCGCACCGCCGACGAACGCGACCACCACGGGCACGATGATCGGCAGAGAGCCGAGCAGCAGCACGATACCCAGGGCGCCGGCGGCCTCGCCGACCGTCGCGTCCGTCGCTTCGAGGGCGACGCCGAGGGCGATGCTCAGAAGCAGGTTCTTGGGCTTCACGCCGCCGAAGAAGGCGCCCAGCGCGATCGCCTTGCCCGGATTCATGCCGTCGACCTTCGCCATCCAGCCCGGCACCTCGAGCTCGTCACCGTCCGCCGGGCGCGCGCGCCACTGCCGGATCGCGAGCACGATGGCGACGGCACCAAGGCCCATGAACAGGAAGGGGGCCGAGAGCGAACGGTCGTCGGTGTCGTGCGGCAGCAGGAGGGCGAGCGCGTAGGTGACCGCCGCGACCAGGCCGACACCGCCGGCGAAGCCGACGAGGAAGCCGACTGTAGCCGCGCGCGCGTTCTGCGACAGCAGCATGAGCACCACCGACGCGATGGCGAGAGGGCTGAAGGCGATGGCGGCGGCGAGGGGCAGGGTCTCGCTGAGGGCGTCGAGCATGGGTCCTCGTCTCGGGTGGCGTGGTCTGCGCCGATGCGCAGCCATCGCCCAGTGAACACCGGTCTGGGGTGCGGCACCAGTGGCTAGGCTGGCGACATGGGAGCCTGGGGCAGCGGAGCGTTCGAGAACGATGATGCGCTCGACGCTGTCGACGCGCTCGTCGACGGCACCTTCGAGCTGGACGACCTGCGCGCGGCCCTCGACGGCGGCTACATCGAGGCCCCGGAAGGCTCCGTCGCGCTGGCGCTCGTCGAGGTGGCCCTCGCCGCGCTGGGACGCATCGACCCGCCCGCCGCGCTCGATGAGGTCGACATCCGCCTGCTCTCGACGCAGCTCGACGACGAGGCCTACGAACTGATCCTGCGCGCCGCCGACCGTGCGGTCCGCCCCGACGGCTCCGAGCTCTACGAGCTGTGGGAGGAGGCCGGCGAGGAGGAGCTCGCCGAGTGGCGCCGCGGCGCCGTGGCCTCGCTTGAGCAGCTGCGCGCCGCCATCACCGATTGATCCGCACCGCCTGACCTCCACCGCCCGTCATCCCGTACCGCCCGTCACCGATCCGGAGTTCCTGCCATGACGCGACCCCTCACCCTCGGCTACAAGGCCTCCGCCGAGCAGTTCGACCCGCGCGAGCTCGTCGAGATCGCCGTCGCCGCCGAGGCGCACGGCATGGAGAGCGTCGCCGTGAGCGACCACTTCCAGCCGTGGCGCCACACCGGCGGCCACGCCCCGTTCTCGCTGACGTGGATGGCGGCCGTCGGTGAGCGCACGTCGCGCATCCGCATCGGCACCTCGGTGATGACCCCGACGTTCCGCTACAACCCGGCCGTGCTCGCCCAGGCCTTCGCGAGCATGGGCGTCCTGTACCCGGGGCGCATCTTCCTCGGCGTCGGCACCGGCGAGGCCCTCAACGAGATCGCGACCGGCTTCGCGGGCGCGGGCGAACAGGAGTGGCCCGAGTTCAAGGAGCGCTTCGCGCGACTGCGCGAGAGCGTCGACCTCATGCGCCAGCTCTGGACCGAGGACCGCGTGAACTTCCGCGGCGAGTACTACTCGACCCACGACGCCTCCATCTACGACCGGCCCGAGCAGCCGATCCCCGTCTACATCGCCGCCGGCGGGCCCTTCGTCGCCCGCTACGCCGGTCGCGCCGGCGACGGCTTCATCTGCACCTCGGGCAAGGGCGCCGAGCTGTACGTCGACGAGCTGATCCCGGCCGTGAAGGAGGGCGCCGAGAAGGCGGAGCGGTCATTCGAGGACATCGACCGCATGATCGAGATCAAGATCTCGTACGACACCGACGCGGATGCGGCGCTCGAGAACACGCGCTTCTGGTCGCCGCTCTCGCTCAGCAAGGAGCAGAAGCACGACATCACCGATCCGATCGAGATGGAGCAGGCCGCCGATGCCCTTCCGATCGAGCAGATCGCGAAGCGCTGGATCGTCGGCAGCGACCCGGACGCGGTCGTCGCCGAGGTGAAGAAGTACGTCGACTGGGGCATGAACCATCTCGTCTTCCATGCCCCCGGGCACGACCAGCGGCGGTTCCTCGAGCTGTTCGAGCGCGACATCGCGCCCCGCCTGCGCGCCCTCTAAGAGGTCCGCTGGTACTCTGGAGGGTCGCCGCCGCCCGCACAACGGGCGGTCGCCGAACCACCAGGGGGACCACGATCATGCCCAAGCACCAGCATTCCGACGCGCGCCCGGCCTTCCGCCGGCACGGGTGGTCGACCGTCCGCACCGCCTTCGCCTCGATCGTCGCGGGCCTGCTGATCATGAACACGCTGGGCTTCACGACCCCCTCCGATGACGATCTGATCGCCGCCTACACGGCCGCGAACGCGCAGCCGCTGGTCGTCGCTCCGGCCCCGACCGGGGCTCCTGCCGCCGCTGATGCCGCTGACGCCGCTGAGGCGTCAGACGCTGCCGCCGCAGGCGCCGCCCTGACGGTCGTCCCCCTCATCGAGCGTCCGACCTACTCGGCCACGCCGGGCTACGAGACCCTGATCTCCGGCGGAACGAACTACGACTGGGCGAAGCTCGTGCTGCTCAAGGGCGAGTTCCCGATGACCGACAGCAACGTCACCGTCCTCACGCGCTGGATGCGTCAGGAGAACTACGTCAACACCTGGTGGAACCGCAACAACCCGCTCAACAACGGCTGGGGCTCCGGTGGGGGCGGCGGCACCGGCCGGTACGTCAGCCTCGTGTCGGCGGCCGAGAACGCCGCGGAGGCGCTGCGCACCCTGCCGCGGTACAGCGGCATCGTCGCGGCGCTGGAGAAGTCGGTGCCGACCGCGCAGCTCGAGCGCGCCATCTGGTTCTCCGGCTGGGCGACGGGCATGTACAACAACGGCGCCCACTGGTCGTACGCCGAGGTGCCGGTCGTCAAGGCCCCGCCGAGCGCCTGGGGGCGGTAGCCCTCCGACGCCCGACGGGGCGACCGCCGCGCATCATCGCGGCGGGAGAAGCAGCAGCGTCTCGCGCTGCCACTGCCGCTCGCGCAGTGCGGTCGAGCGCTCGAGCTGTGCTCGACGCTCCCGTTCGGCCCGGTCGTCGAGCAGGCGCGGGCGCCGGCTCCACGCGACGAGCGCGACGCCTAGGCGCAACGCGATGCGGTCGACGAGCCCGACCCGTCGGGCGACGGGCCGCGATCGCGGCGGGATGTCCGCCGGACTCGGCGGGTGCTGCGCGGTCGTGACCGCGCGGGTGATGGTGTTCATGACAGAGCTCCTCAGCGTGATACGGGGGACGCGCGCACGGACGTGCGCGTCGAAGCAGGGCTTCGAGAGCGTCGCCACCGGATGAACGGGTGGCGTCAGCGGCGCTGCGACCCGATCAGGCGGTGAGGACGCCGACGAAGCCGGCGGTGGTGGGGATCATCCCCAGGGTGATGGTGAACACGCTCGGCCTCCTTTCCTTGTTCGGCGCCCGAGAAACTTGGCCGCCCACGGACCGGCCGCGCAACCGTGCATCCCGGGCGTGTCGCAGATGGTGACCGATTCGTTACTGTGGCGGGGTGACTCCCGGAGAGACTCCCGACCCCGATGCGGTGCCCGCAGCACCCGGCCGTCTCGCCCGCACGGCCCGTGCGCTCGCCCTGCCGATCGGGGTGGTCGACCTCGCGAGCGGATCCATGCTGCTCGCGCTCGCGAGCGGTCTCGGGCTCGTCGCACCGCCGCTGCTCGGCGGGTTCGGCACCGCCCTCGCCGTCGGCGTCGCGGGAGCCCTCACGCTCGGGCTCGCCCGGGCGCTGCTCGGCGCCGGGCTGACGCTCACGATCGTGGTCTCGGTCGCCCGCGTCGTATCGATCGTCGGGCAGGTGCTCGTGCTGCTTTCGCAGACGGGCGTCGCGGCGGTGGTGATCGCGGCGATCGCGAGCCTCGTGCTCACGATCGGCCTGCTCGTGGTGCTCTGGCTGTCGGTCGTGCTCGCCCGGCGGAGCTGAGCCCGCGCGGCGGCGTGCTCGACGTCCGCGAGGCAATATACCCCTGGGGGTATCTGCTAGGCTCGGGGGATCGAGTAGAGGGGAGCATCCATGTGCCAGAAGGTGACCTGCCGAAAGTGCGGTAAGGCGACGTGGACCGGCTGCGGCCAGCACGTCCACCAGGTCATGCGCGGGGTGCCGCAGCGCGAACGCTGCCAGGGCCACGAGAACGAGCCCGGCTTCTTCGCGCGTCTCTTCTCGCGCTCGTGAGCCTCGCCGCTCGCACCTCGTGATACAGATGGCGGGGTACGGACTGGACGGTTCGTCGTTCTACCTCCGTCGCTGATCGAGAATCGAGCGCACCATGAGATCCGTCATCGCCGATGCCTACGGCGGCCCCGAGAAGCTGCGGGTCGTGGATGCGGAGCCGCCGCTGCCCGCCGATGGCCAGGTGCTCGTGCGCGTCGCCGCCAGCTCGGTCAACCCGCTCGACACCCATGAGCTCACCGGCCGGCCCTATCTGGTGCGGATCGTCCGTGGTCTCCCGAAGCCGAAGCCGGCCAACCGGGCCATGGGGTCCGACCTCGCGGGCGTCGTCGAGGCCGTCGGGCCGGGCGTCACCCGATTCCGGGTCGGCGACCGCGTGCTCGGCTTCGGCCGCGCGGCCTGGAGCGACCTCGCCGTCGTCCGCGAGGAGGGCCTCGTGCTCGTCCCCGAGGGGCTGCCGATCCTCGATGCCGGCGGTGTCGGCGTCGCCGCGATCACGGCCCTGCAGGGGCTGCGGCGCGGCGGCCTCACCGGGCCGGCGACGTGGGGCCCGGGCGAGGTCGAGCCGATGCGCCTGCGCGTGCTCATCATCGGGGCCTCGGGCGGTGTCGGCACGTTCGCCGTGCAGGTGGCGAAGCTGCTCGGCGCGCACGTCACCGCGGTGACGAGCACCCGCAACGTCGAGCTCGTGGCCCGACTCGGGGCGGACGACGTCATCGACTACACGACCACCGAGGTGACCCGGGGCATCGCCCGCTTCGACCTGATATTTGAGCTCGCTGGAAACCGGCGGCGGCGCGACCTGGCGCGCATCCTCACCCCGACCGGAACGCTGGTCGCATGCGGGGCGCCGCGCGGCCAGTGGCTGGGTCCGCTCGTCGGCCCGGCGTGGCTCGCGCTCGTCTCGCGGTTCTCGCGCCGCACGTACGCCTCCTTCCTCGCGACGCGCGACACGGTCGACCTGCAGCGGCTCGCCGACTGGCTCGGCGAGGGGGCGCTGCGGGTGGTCGTCGACGAGGTCTACCCGCTCGAGCGCATCGCCGAGGCGGCCGCCCATCAGCTGACCGACCACGCGCGCGGCAAGGTGCTGGTCCGTCTCGCGGAGTAGCGTGGCGCTATGAGCCCCGCCATCACCGTCCCGACCATCAGCATCGACCGCGACCCCGCCGTCGTCGGCCGCGAGTTCGACGAGACCCTCCGCACGGTCGGCTTCTTCCAGATCGTCGACCACGGCATCGATTCCGCCGTCGCCGACGCGGCGTGGAGCACCGCGCGCGCTTTCTTCGACCTGCCCCTGGAGGACAAGCTCGCGGTTGAGCGCGCGCCGGGCGGGCTCTACGGCTACTTCCCGATGCGCAGCGAGTCGCTCGCGGCCTCGCGCGGCGACGTCACGCCGGGCGACCTGAAGGAGTCGTTCAACATGGGTCCGGGCATCCACCCCGATCACACGCCCGTCGATGACACGGAGGCCGCGATCTTCACCGCGAACCTCTGGCCCGCCGCGCTGCCCGAGCTGCAGAGCACCTGGCAGGCGTACTACGCGGCGATGAGCGGCCTCGCCGATCGCCTGATGGGGATGTTCGCTCTCGGACTCGACCTGCCCGCCGACTTCTTCTCCCGCGTCATCGACCGCAGCCCGAGCGCGCTGCGCGCCATCAACTACCCGGAGCAGACCCAGGCGCCCGAGCCCGGGCAGCTGCGCGCCGGCGCGCACACCGACTACGGAACGCTGACGATCCTCCGCCAGGAGGCCGGCCGCGCGGGTCTGGAAGTGCACGACGCGGCGACCGACTCCTGGGTGCCGATCCCGCCCGCGGAGGGTGCTCTCGTCATCAACATCGGCGACCTCATGGCCCGCTGGACGAACGACCGCTGGACGTCGACGCTGCACCGCGTCGTCAATCCGGATGCGGCGGCCGGGTCGACCGCCACCGCGAGCCAGCGCCGCCAGAGCATGCCGTTCTTCCACAACGCGAACTACGCCGCCATCGTCGAGGCGCTGCCCACCTGCGTGCCCGCGGGGGAGGCGCCCCGCTACGAGCCGGTCATGGCGGGGCCGCACCTGGCGGGCAAGACGACCCGCAGCGTCGCCGCCTCCTGACGCGCCCATCTGCCAGAGTAACTCTCATGAATGGAATCAGCGGCCTTGACGACGCCTGACCGTCGGCACCGTTCCGGCCGCCTGACTCGATAGACGCGATTTCGCAATGTGCCTCCCGCGGCACATGCCGTGGGAGGCACACGGCGAAATCCTGCGTGCACGCCCGCTTGTCGGGCCAGGAGCGGATCAGGCGAGGAGCGGACCGGGCGAGGTGTCGCCTTCGCGGGGGAGAATGGGCGGATGGACGAGCTGCTGGTGCGGGGCATCCCGGGTCTGCCCGAGATCAGGCCCGGCGACCCGCTGCCCGCGCTGATCGCCTGGGCGGCGCGCGGTGCCGGCGTCCAGCCGGGCGACATCCTCGCCGTGACGAGCAAGATCGTCAGCAAGGCCGAGGGGCGCATCGTGCACGCGACGGACCGCGAGCAGGCGATCACCGATGAGACGGTGCGCGTGGTCGCGACGCGCGCCCGCGCCGACGGCGGCACGACGCGCATCGTCGAGAACCGCCTCGGCCTCGTCATGGCCGCTGCGGGGGTCGACGCGAGCAACACCGTCGAGGGCACGGTGCTGCTGCTGCCGCTCGACCCCGACGCGAGCGCCGCCGCGATCCGTGCCGCGGTCGAGGGCGCGGTCGGCGCACCCATCGGTGTCGTCATCACCGACACGGCGGGCCGCGCCTGGCGCGAGGGCCAGACCGACATCGTCATCGGCGCGAGCGGCGTGCGGCTGCTCGATGACCTGCGCGGCACCTACGACGCGACCGGCAAGCTGCTCGAGGTCACGGCGCCCGCGGTCGGAGACGAGATCGCGGCCGCGGCCGACCTCGTCAAGGGAAAGACCTCCGGCGTTCCCGTCGCCATCGTGCGCGGCCTTGTCCGGCTGCTCGACGACGACGCTCCCGGAGCCCGGGCGCTCATCCGCCGGCCCGAGGACGACCTCTTCTCGCTCGGCACGGCCGAGGCCCGGCAGGAGGGGTACGAGGCGGGATTCTCGGCTCGCGCTCCGGAAGTCCGTGCGAGAGTCGAGGAATGAGCATGACGACGACGTCCGCGGCCACTCCCGACTCCGCGCTGAGCGCCGAGGAGTTCGCCGAGCTCGGCGCGGGCATCCGCCGGGCGATGAACAGCGTTCTCGACGGCAAGCCCGACGCGGTGGATGCGGCGCTCACGGTCCTCCTGGCCGAAGGCCATCTGCTCATCGAGGATGTGCCCGGCGTCGGCAAGACCATGCTCGCCCGGGCCCTTGCTCGCTGCGTCGACGCGACGGTCTCGCGCATCCAGTTCACGCCCGACCTCCTGCCGGCCGACATCACCGGCGTCAGCGTCTTCCGCCAGCAGCTGGGCACCTTCGAGTTCACGCCCGGGCCAGTGTTCGCACACATCGTCATTGGCGACGAGATCAACCGCGCGAGCCCCAAGACCCAGTCGGCCCTGCTCGAGTGCATGGAGGAGCAGCAGGTCACCGTCGACGGCCGCACGCACCGGCTCGAGACGCCGTTCCTCGTCGTCGCCACGCAGAACCCCATCGAGATGGAGGGCACCTACGCGCTGCCCGAGGCGCAGCGCGACCGGTTCATGGCCCGCATCTCGATCGGCTACCCCGACGCCGACAGCGAGGCGCTCATGGTGCGCGACCGCGAGCACGGCAGCCCGCTCGACCGGGTGAGCCCGGTCGTCGACGTCGAGGGCCTGCGCCGGATGATCGCCACCGTGCGCGAGGTGTACGTCAGCCCTGCCGTCGAGCGGTACGCGGTCGCGATCGCGCAGGCCACGCGCGACGATCCCGCCCTCCGGCTCGGGGCGAGCCCGCGCTCGACCCTGCAGCTGGTCCGGGCGAGCCGGGCCCGCGCGGCCCTCGACGGGCGCGACTTCGTGCTGCCGGACGACATCGATGCGCTCGCCGTGCCGGTTCTCGCCCACCGCCTCGTGCTCATGCCGCGCGCGCAGCACCCGGATGGCGCGCTCGTGCGCGACGTCGAGGAGGTCGTCGAGCGCATCGTCGCCGCCACCGCCGTGCCCCTGCCGGCGGCCTGAGCGCGGGAGCCCCGGTATGCCTCGGCTGACCGCACGCGGCGTCGCCTTCCTGGTGGCCGCCGTGGCGCTCACCGTGCTCGCGTACCTGCTCGAGCGGCCCGAGCTGCTGCCCGTGGCCGCCATCGCGGCAGGGGCGCCGCTCATCGCGCTCGCGCTCGTCGCGAGCTCGCGCCCGCAGCTGCGCATCGGCCGTCAGCTCGAGCCGGCGATCGCTGTCGAGGGCGAGCCCGTGCGGGTCGCCGTGACTCTCAACGGCCGCGCACGGGCGGCCGAGTGGGTCGAGCGCGTGCCGATGGCTCCGGGCTACGCCGGCCCCGGACGCCTGCCCGAGGTGATCGCCACGCGCGCCGCGACGGTGCGCTACCGCTACTGGCCCGCCCGCCGCGGCATGCCCTTTGTCGGCCCGCTGCTCATCGAGGACCGCGACCCCTTCGCCCTCGCCCTGCGCGTCACCGACACCCGCGTGCAGGTCGCGCAGCTCGTGCTGCCGATGGTGACGCCGCTGCCCGCCGGCCCGGTTCCCGATCCGTCGACCGAGCAGGGGCAGCGCACCGCGCGCTCGCGCGAGCGCGCCGACGACGACGTCGTCACCCGCGAGTACCGCGACGGCGACGCGCTGCGCCGCGTGCACTGGCGGGTGACGGCGCGGCAGGGCGAGCTCATGGTGCGGCAGGACGAGCCCCAGGCGGGCCCGCACGCGCGCGTCGTGCTCGACACCCAGTTCACCGGCTACGGCGACGCGATGCCCGCCCGCCGCGGTCGCGCGGCGACGAGCCCCGCGTTCGAGTGGGCGGTACGCATGGCCGCCTCGGCGGCGGTGCACCTCGCCGAGCGGGGCTACACCGTCGACCTCGCCACGCCGACGCCGCGCGCGGCGCAGGCCCCCGTCGCCGACGGCCCCGTCGGCGACGTGCTCGGCGAGCTCGCGCTCATCGAGCTGGGCGACCGGGTCATCGACCTCGACGCGCGCTCTGCATCCGGAGCCCCGCCCGTGGTCGTCATCGCCGCGGCACCCGACGACGCGACCCTGAGCTGGATGCTCGCCCAGCGCTCCCCGCGCGCGCCCGCCGTCGCGCTCCTGGTCGGCCCGCCCGCGCCGCTGCCCGTGCGCCCGGGGGCCGCGCCCGCCGAGCTCGATGCGGACCCGGTGCGCACCGCGTTCGAGCGCTCCGGCTGGCGAGTCGCCCGCGTCTCGGTGCGGGCGACCCCCGACGCGGCCTGGTCGGCGCTCCTCGGCGACACCGCCGGTCTCGGCCCCGATGCCGCTCGCGAGCTGCTGGTGCCCCGTGGCTGAGCCGGTGGGAACCCCCGGCGGCCGACCTCCCCGCGCCGGGTCGTGGGGGCTGAGCGCGGTCGCCCTGCTCGCGGTCGCCGCCGCCGTGACCGGGTTCGGGGTGCTGCTCGACGAGGGTCTCTGGGGGCCGTCGACGCTCGCTGTCTGCGCGGCGGCGATCGCCGCCGCCGCCCTCGTCCGCACCCGAGTGCGACGCTGGGCGCCGCTCTGGTCGATGCTCGGCGGGGCCCTTGGTGCCCTGATCGCCCTGACGGCTCTGTTCGCCGCCGACACGGCCCTGCTCGGCGTCATGCCGCTGCCGGCGACGCTCGAGCGCTTCGCCGACCTGATCGTCGCGGGCGAGCTCTCGATCGCCGAGCAGTCGATCCCCGCGGTCGCCGATGACGGCATCCGCTTCGTGCTCGCCGGGGGCATCGCCGCGCTCGCGCTCCTCGTCGACGGCGCGCTCGTGCACGGGCGCCGTGCTGCGCTCGCCGCGGTGCCGCTGCTGGCGATCCTCTCGATGCCCGTCGTGCTCGCCCCCGGGCAGCTGCCGCTGCTGTCGGTGCTCGCGACGGCCGCCGCCTACCTCCTCGCTCTCGCGCTGCACCGGCCAGCCGCTTCTGGTGGTGCGGCCGCGGCGGCCCGGGCGGTCACCGTCGGGGCCGGGGTGCTCGTCGCGGCCCTGCTGCTGCCGCCCCTGCTGCCGCCCGTCGTCGCCGGCTCGGCCCTGCCCGGCACGGGCCTCGCGGGCCTCGTCACCGGTGTCAATCCGGTGCTCGAGCTCGGCGACGACCTGCGCCGCGACACCCCCGTCGAGGCGCTGCGGTACACCACCGACGTAGACGGCGGCCTCTACCTGACCCTCTCGCACCTCGCCGACTTCACGGGGCAGACGGTGCAGCCGGTGCTCGAGGGCGGGGTGACCGCCAACGACCGCATCGGCCCGCCGACCTGGCTGGGTGACGGGGTCGCCACGAGCACGGTCGAGACGAGCATCCGTCTGCAGAACGTGCGCTCGCGCTGGGTGCCGCTGCCCGCCGCACCGGTCGAGATCACCGGCCTCGACGGTTCGTGGCTCGTCAACCCCGACGGCATCACCGTCGGCACGGTCGAGGGCACATTCCGCGGGGGAGCCTACGCCGTCGAGAGCCTGGTGGCCGAGCCGACGCCCGATCAGCTGCGTGCGGCGGGCGTCGAGCAGCCCGGCCTCGAGCGCTACCGCGTCCTGCCCGACGGGCTCGCCCCGATCGTCGGCGACACCGCGCGCACCGTCGCCGACGGCGCGGCGGGGCCGTCGCCCTACGATCAGGCGCTCGCCCTGCAGCGGTTCTTCACCGGCGGCGACTTCGTGTACTCGGAGGAGGCGCCCGTCGAACTCGGCTACGACGGCTCGGGAGCCGACATCGTCGCCGTCTTCCTCGAGGCTCGCGCGGGCTACTGCGTGCACTACGCCGCCGCCATGACCCTCATGGCGCGCACCCTGGGAATTCCCGCGCGCATCGCCGTCGGGTTCCTGCCCGGAGCGCGCAACCCCGACGTGCCCAGCGAGTTCATCGTCAGCACCGACGACCTGCACGCCTGGCCCGAGCTGCACTTCGATGGCATCGGCTGGGTGCGCTTCGAGCCCACGCCGTCGCGCGGAGCCACGCCCGCCTATGCGGCCGACACCGTGCCCGCTCCGGGCGAGCAGCCCGTCATCGACCCGGAGACCGGCGAGACGCTCGCCCCGACCCCGGCCGCGACGACAGGCCCGAGCGCCGACCCCGACGGCGCTACCGACCCGCGCCCGTCTGCCGGGGCCCTCGACCCGGGCGATCGCATCGACGGCGGCAACGACGGAACCCTCGACGGTCAGGCTGGCGGCGCCGTCGGTGGCGGCGCGGATGCCCGCCCCATCGCCGCCGCTCTGCTCACGCTGCTCATCCTCCTGCTGCTGGCTCCTGCGGTCTGGCGCGCCCTGCGCCGCGCGGCCCGCCGCCGGTCGCCGGATGCCCTCGACCAGTGGCGCGAGCTGCGTGACACGGCGCGCGATCTCGGTCTGCCCGCCGCGCACACCCTGACCCCCCGAGAGGTGTCGGCCGCGTGGGGTGCGAACTGGACGGCGCAGCAGGTCGGGGCGCTCGAAACCGTGCGGGCCGCGCTCGAAGCGCGCGCCTTCGCCGCGCCGGCTGCGGCAGCACCCGTCGACCCGTCGGCGGTCGACACCGTGCTCACCGCCCTCCGCCGCTCGGTGCCGCGGCCGCGCCGCGCACTCGCCGTCGTCGCCCCCGTCTCGCTGCTCGACCGCGCCCCCGACGACGACCTGCTGCCCGCATTCCCGACGGCGACCTAGGCTGACCGGGTGCCCTCCCGCGTCTCGCTCGTCATCCCGGTACGCGACCCGGCGAGCGCGAAGAGCCGACTCGCCGCCGGTGACGACCCGGCGGCGCAGCAGCGGCGCGCCGCTCTCGCCGCCGCGATCGCCCTCGACACCGTGACGGCGGCCCGCCGTGCCCGCGAGGTCGGCGAAGTCATCGTCGTCGGCGTGCTGGCGTCGCCGATCGACGGGGTGCTGCTGCTCGACGATCCCGGCTTCGGCCTGCTCGTCGCGGTCGGCGCCGGGCTGGCGGCGGCCGACCCCGCCGCGCCGACCGCGGTGCTGCTCGGCGACCTCCCGGCGCTGCAGCCCGCCGACCTGGACGCCGCGCTCGTGGCGGCGAGCGAACATCACTGGGCTTTCGTGCCCGACGCCGACGGCACCGGAACCACGCTCGTCACCGCCGCCGCGGGCCTGCCGCACGCGCTGCGCTTCGGCGACGGCTCCGCCGAGCAGCACCGCGACGCGGGGTACGTCGAGCTCGACGTTTCCGAGCATTCGGGCCTGCGCCGCGACGTCGACACGCCCGCGCAGCTGGCCGAGCTCGCCGCGCTCGCGGCAGCGGGCGCGGTGCTGCTCGGCCCCCGCACCGCCGCGCTGCTGTAGTGCCTACTCGGCGGGCGGGCCCTGCTCGGCCGCGGCCGGGTCCATCCAGAACGGGTCCCAGTAGTGGCCGTCGGGGTCTTGGAACGCCCGGCTGTACATGAAGCCGAGGTCGCGCGGCTCGAACGGGGTGCCGCCGGCCTCGACGGCGCGGGCGACGAGGGCGTCGACATCCTCACGGCTATCGCAGCTGAGCGCGTACTGCGCGCCGATCGCCGCGCGGGCATCCGCCACCGCGTGATCGGGGATGAAGCTGCCGAAGAACTCGTGCGTCAGCAGCATGACGTAGATGGTGTCGCTCACGACGATGCACGAGGCGTTCGCGTCGGAGAACATCGGGTTCAGGCTCCAGCCGAGCGCCTCGTAGAACGCGGTCGAGCGCGGAAGATCGTCGACAGGCAGGTTGATGAAGACCATGGTGGGCATGGCCACCACTATCCTCCCGATCGCACCTCGGCGATAGAGAGCGACAGCCGCCGCCCGGTCGCCGCGTAGCCCTCCTCGCGGTGCGCCTGCGCCACCGCGACGCGCTCGGCGTCGGGCGTGCCGTACGTCGTCGTGCGCTGCCGGGCGACCCGCCCGATCGAGGCCGCGAGCGCTTCGAGCTCGGCGACCGTCTTCTCCGAGCCGTTGTCGGCGCCAGCCATGCGGCTGATCGTCTCCTCCATGAGGGTGCCGCCGAGGTCGTCGGCACCGCCGCGCAGCATGAGTCGCGTGCCGTCGTCGCCGAGCTTCACCCACGAGGTCTGGATGTGGTCGATACGCCCGTGCAGCATCAGGCGCGCGACAGCGTGCACGGCGCGGTTCTCCTGCGGCGTCGGGCCGGGGCGCGCCACGCCCGCGAGGTAGATCGGCGAGCTCGCGTGAACGAAGGGCAGCAGCACGAACTCGGTGAAGCCACCGGTGTCGTCCTGCACGCGCGCAAGGGTGCGCAGGTGGGCGACCCAGTGGGGCGGAGCATCCACGTGCCCGTACATCATGGTGCTCGATGACCGGATGCCCAGCCGATGCGCCGTGCTGACGATCTCGATCCACTCCGCGGCGGGCAGCTTGCCCTTGGTGAGCACCCAGCGCACCTCGTCGTCGAGGATCTCGGCGGCGGTGCCGGGGATCGTGTCGAGCCCGGCCTCCTTCGCCGCGGTGAGGAACTCGGCGAACGAGAGCCCCGTGCGGGCGGCGCCGTTGACGATCTCCATGGGGCTGAAGGCGTGCAGGTGGATGCCCGGCTGGCGGCTCTTCACCTCGCGCGCGAGGTCGAAGTACGCGGTGCCGGGGAGGTCGGGGTGGATGCCGCCCTGCATGCAGATCTCGGTCGCGCCGAGCGCCCAGGCCTCGTCGACGCGGTCGCCGACCTGCTGCATCGACAGCGTGTAGGCGTCGGCGTCGGTGCGGCGCTGCGCGAAGGCGCAGAAGCGGCAGCCGGTGTAGCAGACGTTGGTGAAGTTGATGTTGCGGTTGACGACGTAGCCGATCTCGTCGCCGACCGTGTCGCGCCGCACCCGGTCGGCGAGGTCGGCGACCGCGTCGAGGTCGGCGCCGTCGGCCTGCAGCAGGGTCAGGTAGTCGGCGTCGCTGAGGCCGGCGGGGGCATCCTCTGCTCGGCGCAGCACGGCGGCGACACCCGTGCTCACGGCGACCGTGCGGGCGCGGGCGTCGACCGTGCGCTCGCGCAGCTCGGCCCAGTCGCCGTACACCTCGTCGACGTCGCTGCGGGTCTCGGTGCGCCGGCCCTCGGTGTCGATCGCGACGTGCAGGTCGGTGCGTCCCGTTCCGGCGCGGCTCGCCCAGTCGGGGTCGGGCTCCTGCCACGGGATGCCCCGCAGCACGGCCGACTCGTCGGCGAGCCCGTCGAGGTCGGCGAGCGCGCGCACGTGCGGCACGATGCGCGGGTCGAGCCAGGGCTCTTCGGCGCGCACGTAGTGAGGGTGGGCGGTCAGCCGCTCGTGCAGCGTGAAACCGCTCTCGGCGGTCAGGCGCGCGAGCTCGTCGATCTGCGGCCAGGGGCGCTCGGGGTTGACGTGGTCGGGCGTCAGCGGGCTCACCCCGCCCCAGTCGTCGATTCCGGCTCGGATGAGCAGGCCGAGCTCTTCGGCGTCGGTGAGGTTCGGCGGCGCCTGCACGCGGGCGCTCGGCCCGAGCACGAGGCGGCTGACGGCGACGGCGGCGATGTACTCCTGCAGGGCGAGGTCGTCGGCGGCGCGCATGGCCGTGCGCGGCTTGGCGCGGAAGTTCTGGATGATGACTTCTTGAATGTGCCCGTGCCGGCGCGCGGTCGCCCGGATCGCGAACATGCCGTCGACACGCTCGGCGTAGGTCTCGCCGATGCCCAGCAGCAGCCCGGTCGTGAACGGGATCGCGCTGCGCCCGGCGTCCTCCAGCACCCGCAGCCGCAACTCGGGGTCTTTGTCGGGGGAGCCGAAGTGGGCGAGGCCGCGCGTCTCGAACAGTCGTCTGCTCGTCGTCTCGAGCATCATGCCCATGCTGGGCGCGACGGGCTTGAGGCGCTGCAGCTCTTGCCAGCTCATGACGCCGGGGTTGAGGTGGGGCAGCAGCCCGGTCTCCTCGAGCACGAGAATCGCGACGCTGCGCAGGTAGTCGAGCGTCGAGTCGTAGCCGCGCGCGTCGAGCCACTCGCGGGCGGCGGGCCAGCGGTCTTCCGGGCGGTCGCCGAGGGTGAAGAGGGCTTCCTTGCAGCCGAGCGCCGCGCCGTGGCGGGCGATCTCGAGCACCTCGTCGGGGGAGAGGAACGGCGCCTTGCCCTGTGCGGCGAGCTGGTTGGGGGTCTGCACGAACACGCAGTAGTGGCAGCGGTCGCGGCAGAGATGCGTGAGGGGGATGAACACTTTGCGCGAGTACGTGATGACGCCGGGGCGTCCGGCGCGCTCGAGCCCCGCATCCCGCACCCGCCCGGCAACGGCGAGCAGCCGCTCGAGGTCGTCGCCCCGGCAGTGCAGCAGCGTCTCCGCCTCGGTCGCGTCGAGGGTGACGCCGCTCTCGGCCCGCTTGAGGGCCCGCGAGATCGCCGAGGCGGTCGGCACGAACCCGCCGTCGACGGCGCCGTCTGCTGTGGATGCGTCGCTCGCGTTCATGGAACCCTCACCCTACCCGCGCCCGCCCGTGTCGCCGCGCGCCCCTCGGTCGCGCCACCGCTGCCGCACCGCATGCCCGATCCGCACCACCATGCCGATCGCGATCGCGATGACGAACACGATGATGATGAACCGCAGCACGCTCCCCGCCGTCATCGGATCGCCACGCTCACCAGTGGCCGCGGAGGCGGGGGCTCTCCGCGTGGAGCGCGATGGCGGTACCGGTGTAGTCGCTGACGCGGTCGAGGCCCGCCGACTCGGGGCCGGCGTAGTCGCCGCGCACGACGACCTGCGCACCTGCGGCGAGACCCGCCCGCAGGCCCGCGGGCACGTCCTCGACGACGATGCAGCGTGCCGGCTCGACTCCGAGACGCGCGGCTGCGAGGAGATAGCACCCCGGGTCGGGCTTGCCCGCGCTCACGTCGTCGGCCGTGACGAGCACGGGCGGCAGCGGGAATCCGGCCGCGGTCAGTCGGGCCCGGGCGACGAGGGAGTTGGCCGAGGTCACGACCGCCCACGGGGCGCCGAGCTCGGTGAGCCGCTCGAGCAGCTCACGCGCGCCCGGCAGTGCGACGGTCTCGTGCACGAGGTCCAGTTCGCGCGCATCCAACCAGGCGGCGGCCTCCGTCCAGAGCGGTTCGGGAAGGAAACGCCGGATCGTCTCATCCGCCCGCACCCCGTGCGCCACCGCGAGCACCGTGTCGGGATCGATGCCGTAGTGGCCCGCGAACTCGGTCCACGCACGATCGACCGCGCTCGTCGTGTCGACCAGGGTGCCGTCGTTGTCGAAGAGCAGCGCATCGGCCGCGATCCGCGCGCCGGTCACGAGCGGCCCCGCAGTGCCAACCCCGCCTGCAGCGCCGCCTCGGCGAGGGCCGCCGACGACTCGAGGTCGCGCATCCACAGCGGCACCGCGTCAGCGGCGAACCCGTCGGCGCGCAGCGGCTCAACGAGCGCAGCGTCCGCCTCGTCGAGCAGCCAGGCATCGAGCAGGCCGGGTGCCGGCGACTCGTCGGCGGGGGAGAGGGCGACGCCCGACCGGGGGCCGTAGAGCCGGGCGACCGCGCCGGCATCCGTCGCCAC
>VFQU01000250.1_pt1 | contig 54991 bp, 48 predicted proteins | sample 3512311 | NCBI WGS metagenome assembly VFQU01 (sample SAMN10412377, study PRJNA504923) | tailings metagenome | isolation source: Relicate 3 Philex TSF3 active mining site | place: Philippines: Tuba, Benguet | collected 2017-08-29 | reverse complement strand
ATCAGCGTCGACTTGCCGGCGCCGTTTTCGCCGAGCAGCGCGTGCACCTCGCCCGCCGCAAGTTCGAAGTCCACGCCCTGCAGCGCCTTGGTACCGGGGAAGGATTTCGACAGGGATCGGATCGAGAGCAGCATCGGCGTCCTTGGCTGAAAGAACCGGGGCGGCAAACGCCCCGGTCCGTTTCGTCAGGCCTGCATCAATAGCCCAGATCCTTGCGGGCCTCATACTCGGCCGCCGGATCGTCCGCCTGCGTGTAGAGACGCGATTCCGTCTGGATGAATTTTTCCGGCGCGGTGCCGTTCTCCCAGAAGGCTTCGAGCGCGTCGAAAGCGGGGCCCGCCATGTTCGGCGTCAGCTCGACGGTAGCGTTCGCCTCCCCGGCCGCCATGGCCTGGAAGATGTCCGGAACGGCATCGATCGACACGATCTTGATGTCCTCGCCGGGCTTCAGGCCCGCTTCCTTGATCGCCTGGATGGCGCCGATGGCCATGTCGTCATTGTGCGCATAGAGCGCGCAGATGTTCTGGCCGCCGCCTTCCGCCTGGAGGAAGCTTTCCATCACGCTCTTGCCGCCGGCGCGCGTGAAGTCGCCCGTCTGGCTGCGCACGATCTCGAGATTGGCCTTGCCTTCGAGCGCGTTGCGGAAGCCCTGGGCGCGGTCGATCGCCGGCGACGAGCCGGTCGTGCCCTGCAGTTCGACGACGCGGCATTCGGCATCGCCCACCTCGCCGACCAGCCATTCGCCGGCGACCTGGCCTTCATGGACGAGGTCCGAGCCGACCGCGGTCAGATAGAGATCGTCGGACGAGTCCACCTGGCGGTCGAGAAGCACGACGGGGATTTCGGCTTCCTTGGCTTCCTGCAGCACGCTGTCCCAGCCGGTCGCCACGACGGGCGCGAGCAGGATCGCGTCGACGCCCTGGGCTACGAAGGAGCGGATGGCGGCGATCTGGTTTTCCTGGCGCTGCTGGGCGTCGGAGAACTGCAGCGTGTAGCCGCGCTCTTCGGCCTGCTGACGCGTCAGCGTCGTTTCGGCAGCGCGCCAGCCCGATTCCGAGCCGATCTGAGAGAAACCGACGGTCTGGGCCGATGCGCCCGCGGTCAAAGCAAGGAGCGCGGCTCCTGCCAACAATGTCCTGGTCATGATGATCCTCCACCTTGATTGTCCGGTCGCGCTGCGGCCGGGATATTCGCTTCCCTTGGGCCCGTCAGCGCCGGCACCTCGCGCGTCCGGACCGGCACCTCCTGCCGGCCCGTATTCTGTTTCGGCGCCCGCTACAGAACGCGGACCTCGCGGCGCTCGGCCACGGCCGGCGCCGGTCTGACGGTCAAGGCATTGCGCAGCGGATAGCCGAAGGCGGGAGCCTCGATCTCGAAGACGTCGCCATCCTGCGGCACGATCCCTTCGGCGAAAGACAGCGTCGCGGTGCCGAACATGTGCACATGCACGTCGCCCGGTCGGCGGAAGATCTCGTACTTAAAGTGATGATGCTCGAGATTGGCGATCGAATGGGACATGTTCGCCTCGCCCGACAGGAACGGCTTCTCGAACACGATCTCGCGTCCGCGCCGGATGCGGCTGAAGCCTTCGACGCTCGTCGGCAGCGCACCGACCAGAAGCTCAGGACCGACCGACGCCTGGCGCAGCTTGGAATGCGCCAGATAGAGATAGTTGCGCTTCTCCATGACGTGGTCGGAGAACTCGTTGGCGAGTGCGAAGCCGATGCGGCAGGGATTGCCGTTGCGGTCGATCACGTAGATGCCGGCGATCTCCGGCTCTTCCCCGCCATCCTCGGCGAAATCCGGCCGCATCAGCGGCGCGCAGGGCGAGATAAGGGCATCGCCCGTGCCCTTGTAGAACCATTCCGGCTGAACACCGGGCGACCCGTTGTGTGGCTTGCCGCCTTCCACGCCCATGCGGAACATGCGCATGGAATCGGTCTCGTCCTGGCTCGGCTTGGAGTGCATCGCAGCGCGCGTCGAGGCCGAGCCGAGATGGGTAAGCCCCGTACCGGTGACATGGAGATGGCTCGGATCGGGATGCAGCACGGGCGGCAGCACCCTGCCCTCCTCGCACTGCGCCGCGAGATCGACCGCACTGCGCAGGCCGAGATTGACGACATGGTCCTTGATCGGCAACCCGCGATCGGCGCAATGCAGCGCGAGCTCGTAGAGCGATGCGTCGGTCGCGACCTCGTAGGCCTCGGTCCCTTCACGCGCCACGACCTGGATGCGGCCGTCGTCACGGCGAAACTGCGACAGAAGCACGTGCATCCTCCCGACAAGAAGCGATCCGGACGTCTTCGGGGCCCGGTCTCGCCGACGGCGCTTTCCTTCAGATCACGCCGCGATTTCCTCCCGGTCGGCTACCGGGCCCGATGACCCGTTCCGACCAGCGCAGAAGACCTATCACTGGGCTTTATGCTTTGGAAATTCCAATATTCGACGATGACATATCCCGAAATACATATCAGGAGCTTCTTGTGCTGAAATCGTAGCGTGTTTCGCTGCGATAGACCTGTTTCGGCCGAAGGATGCTGTCGGGAAAATCAGGACGGTTTGGCGCATCTGGCCATGCTTGTGCTTCGAGGCAGAGCCCGGCAAAGGGCGGCAAGGCGCGGCCGTACTCATCTACTGCCAGCGCAGTGTTCGCGCCGTCATAGAGCTGCAGGCCAGGCTCGGTCGTCGAGACCGTCATCGCCATCGCGCCGTCGGCGGACTCCAGGATCGCCACAGGCCTGCATGCGACGCGGCCGTCCGACAGGCAGAAATTGTGGTCGTATCGAGTGTGGCCGATCTCGCGCTTGCCACGGAAGTCGAACACAGTCGCCGCGACGCTTGTCGGCGGGCCTAGCGGAATGAGATCGTCATCGACCGGCAGATAGCGGTCTGCCGCGATCGAAAGGCGATGGGTGCGGACATCGCCGCCGCCGAGCCAAAAATAGGCATGGCTAGCAATGCTGCAGGGCGTCGGCCGGTCGCTGCGCGCCTCGACGGTCACAACGAGTGCCGTGGACACGATCTCGTAGCGCGCCGTCACGTCCAGCCGACCGGGGAACCCTTCCTCCCCATCCGGCGATACCAGGGTGAAGACGACATGGTCGGCACCGGCGTCGGCGATCTGCCACAGCCGCCCGTGCAATCCATCATGTCCGCCGTGAAGCGTATGGCGACGGCGAAAGTTCGGCGTCGTGTCGAAGCGGTTCCCATCGATCGAGAACGCGGCGTTGCCGATCCTGTTGGCGAACCGCCCGACCAGTGCGCCGTAATAGGCCATGTCCCGGAGATAGGGCTCGATCCTCGATGTCCCGAGCACGAGCGAACCGGCATGCCCGTCGAGGGTGAGCGACGTCACGCGCGCACCATATGTCAAAAGCTCGGCGCGCATGGCGCCGCTGCCGATCCGCACGCGCTCGACGCCATGTCCGTCCGGCAGCTCTCCGAACCGTTCGATCACGCGGTGTCCTCCCCATTGCGGAGCGCATCGTTGCGGGAGGCGACATATGCAGTCAAATTGCGATCAGGCCATCCAAGATAGCAAAGCAGATATATCATGGCGCATCCCGATCCCCATCTCGGCCAGCATGTACTGGTGCGGAAAGGGCTGAAGTTCTCGCAGCTTCGGCTGCTCGCGGTCCTGCGGGAGACCGGGCAGATCGGCGCGGCCGCGCAACAGGTGGGCATGACGCAGCCAGCGGCCTCACGGCTCCTTGCGCAACTCGAGGAGATGATCGGCGCGCCGATCTTCCGCCGCCATGCGCGCGGCGTCTCGCTGACGGAAGCCGGCACGATCATGGCCGACCAGGCGATCCGCACGCTGCGCGAGCTCGACCTCTCGCAGGAGCGCGTGCTGCAGGCCGTGCAGGGCACGCGCGGTCTCGTGCGCATCGGATCGGTGACCGGGCCGTCGCTGGACCTCATCCTGCCGCTGGTGCGCGAGATGCGCGTGTCGGCACCGGCGCTGGAACTCGCCGTCCAGGTCGACACCTCGGACAAGCTTGCCGAGGCGCTGCTCGCGCGCGATCTCGATTTTTATGTCGGACGCATCCCCGAGGGCGCCAACGCGCAGCCCTTCTGGGTTTCCGACATCGGCGACGAGCCGATCGGGCTCGTCGTGCGCGCCGACCACCCGCTGACGCGCGTCGAGAACCTGACCCTCGAGCAGTGCGTCGAATATGACTGGGTCTCGCAACCTCCCGGCGGCCTGTTGCGCCGGACGGCCGAGGACTATCTCCTGTCGCGCGGCCAGCAGCTTCCGCGCCGCATTCTGGGCACCGCGTCAACGCTGTTTACGCTTGCGCTGGTCCAGAAGACCAACGCCATCGCGCCGCTCGCCCGGGCCGTCGCCGAATTCTTCATCGACAGCAGCGGCCTCGGCAGCCGCCTCGCGATCCTGCCCATCGCACCGGACCTGATCGTGAAGACCTACAGCGTGATCACCCGCCAGGAGCGCGAGCTGTCGCCCGCCGCCGAGTCGCTCCTGGCCGCGCTGCTCCGACGCGTGAAGGCGGCGCGGGGCGGGTCAGGCGCGGACACCCCCCTGTAAATCAACGCGACCCTCGCTCCTGTGGCGAAAAGGGACTGCCGCTGAAATCTCCATCATCGCGCCACCCGCATTGCTGGCGGGCGGCCGGCGGCGAGGTCTTGCAGGATGGAGGCCAGCATGGCCGCTTCCGGATCGCTGACCTCGTGCGCGCGGCCTGGAAAGATGTCCGTGCGCAGAGCGACGCCAGCGGCGCCCAAAATGGTGGCGGTCTCACCGAACGCAGCAACGGGGATCCAGGGATCGGCGTCGCCTCCGGTGAGGTAGACGGGCGTGCCGCGTGGTAGCGCGTTCGTGCGGTCGCAGGAGGCTGTCCCGACGCGGCACCCCGTCAGTGCGACCAGAGCGTCAGGCGGGCTCTCGCCGCGGCACAGATACTCGATCGACAGGCATGCGCCCTGCGAGAACCCTGCGAGGATCAGAGGCCGGCCGGGCATTTCGGCCCTGGCATCGGCGATCAAGGCGGCCAGCTGCCCCAGAGCGTCGTCGAGCTGCGCGCGGCTGTCGGCGGTCAGCGGGTCGATCGCCCTGGCATCGTACCAGGTGCCACGGGCGGCACGGGGCAGCCGGTAGGCTACCCCCTCCGTCGGAATGCGGGCCAGGACGTGCGACACCATTTCCTCGGGCGACTGGCCCCGTCCATGCACGAAGACGCAGATCGCTCTCGCGCGGGAAGAATCGGCGCCGAGCCGAAGGAGCCCGCCGTCACCCATCAGGCGAACTCGGCGGCTTCGAGGCCTTCGCGCAGCTCACCCTCGCGATCCTTGAACCAGGGCGGGAAGACCAGCGTCTTGCCGATCTGGCCCGGAGCCTCGTCCTTGGCCCAGCCTTCGGGCGTCGTCCAGGCCAGCTCGAACAGCGCGCCGCCCGGCGAGCGGACGTAGCAGGACTTGAAGTAGTTGCGGTCCTTCTGCTCGGAGATATCCGTGAAGCCCAGGCCCTCGATGTGCGCGCGCAGCTTCATCTGGCTTTCTTCGTCGCCCGTGTTGAGCGCGAGATGGTGGATCGTGCCCCCGGCCAGCGTCCAGGTTCCCTGGTTGCTGTCGCGATCCACGATCACCTCGACGCGCTGCGTGATGCCGTTCGCATCGGGAACGCGGAAGACGAGGCCTTCATGCGTGTCCGCTTCCTTTTCCAGGGGCAGTGCGATCGTCATGAAGTCGTCCATGGCCGTCCGGTCCATAACCGCCACGACGGCGCCGTAGATGCCCTTGATGCCATGCTCCGGGCCTATCCCCTGCGCCTCGTTGGTGATCGGCGCACGCGGATCGCCGTCGCTTTCCACCAGCTCGTGCGGAATGCCGCAAGGATGTGCGAACACCACGCGGTCGGCTCCGAACCGCGTCGTCTTGTGGGCCGGGATACCGTGGGCGTTCAGCCGGTCGACCCAGAAATCGGCCGCGCCCTTGCCGATGGACTGAAGCACCGACCGCGACTGGTTGGTTCCGCGCCTGCCGTAGACGCCGGGCTTGCGGAAGGGGAACGTCGTGATGATCGTGGAGGCGTCGCCATTGGGCGATCCGTAATAGAGGTGATAGACGGGGATCACGCCGTCGAAGAGGACCGTGCGCTTGACCGAGTGCAGGCCCAGCGTCTTCGTGTAGAAGTCGTAGTCTTCCTGCGCACCGTCGGTTGACATCGTCAGATGGTGGTAGCCGCTGATTAAAGCCATGGGTCATTTCCTCCCGTTGAAGTTCGAACGCGGTTGCGTGCCTGGGCACAGCACGAATGTCAGGTCCAGATTGTGGGCCATCCGTCCATCCTCGAGCCGGGACGGAACGAAGTCGACCATCAGTTCGGGCCTGGCCCCGATGATGGCGTCCGGGGCAATCGGATCGGCACGATCGAAGACGTGCGTCGTCAGGGTTTCGTACCCATCCGCCGTGATGCGGAAATGGAGATGGGCCGGTCGTTGAGCGCGAAAGCCGATCCGCTGCATCAATCGCCCGACGGGCCCATCGTCCGGCAGCGAGTAGCCTTTCGGCTTTATCGAAGAAAACCGGAACCGGCCTTCGGCATCGCTCGTCAGTCGGCCGCGGAGGTTGAACTCGGGCTGGCCGTCAGGGTCCTGGTTCTCGTAGACGCCCTGCGCATTGGCGTGCCAGACCTCGACGACCGCGGCGGCCACGGCCCTGCCATCCAGGGTCCGGACCTTGCCGGTGACGAACAGCGGCTCGCCCTTGCCGTCTCGCGAAATGCTGGCGCCGTTCGATGTCGCGGGCACGTCGGCCCGGTAGAAGGGACCCGCCACCGTGTTGGGTGTCGCGCCTTGTGGTCGCGGGGTGTTGAGGTCTTCGACCAGCGTCGAAGCGCCGAGCACATCGGCGAGCAGGACCCATTCCTGCCGACGGTCGTCACTGTGATGACCCACCTCGGTCAGGAACGACAGGACCGCTCGAAATTCCTCGGCGGACGGGTTCAGTTCGTGAATGATGGCATGGAGATGCGACGTGACCGTTGCGACTGCATAGGAAAGGCGCTCCCCTTCTGCTTCGCCTGGGCGATATCCGGGCGCGCGGATCGGCTTCGATCCGTCTGGCGTCGTCCTGTCGGTGTGACCGGCATCCATCAAGCAGGCTAATCCTCCCGAGCGCACAATGGACCGGAAACAGGCGCCCGTTGATGAGTTGTCGGCCCATTGGTATAGCATTTCGCTATGAAGCTGAACGAAAGGCACCTTGTGCAACTGGCAGCCGTCATCGAGGCGGGTGGCGTATCCGAAGGCGCGGCACTGCTTGGAATGACGCAGCCGGCCGTGAGCCGGTCCCTGTCGATGCTGGAAGCGCGCGTCGGCAGGCCCCTGCTGGTCAAGGGCAAGCGCCCGCTGCAGCCCACCGCGCTGGGAGCGCAGCTGGCGGTCGAAGGACGGGCGATCCTGTCGGCCACACGCAGGGCATCCGACGCGGTCGGCGGGTATATCGAAGGGGCGCGCGGCGTGGTTCGCGTCGGCGGCGTGCCGTTCTTCATGGACGCCATGATCAGCCGCATGATCGCGCAGTTCCAGAACATCGTTCCGGAGGTCACCGTCGAGCAGAGCTACGGCAACCTCTCGGAGCTCGTCGCCGCGCTCGACGCGGAGAAAATCGACCTCGGGATCGCGCCGATCGGCACGCTCGATCTCGGATCCAGCTACGATTTCATCGAAATATTGCCCGGCCACAACATCGTAGCCTGCAGGCCCGACCACCCGCTGATGCGAAAAGGTCGGCTCACCGCGCAGGATCTGACGGCATACCCCTGGGTTGCGCCGCTGCCCGGATCACCCCTGATGTCCGACCTCCAGATGATCCTGATGAGCATCGGCATGTCGGATCTCAACATCCGCTATTCCGGCGGCTCGCTGATGAGCGTCATCAACTTCCTGGTCGAGACGGACGCGCTCGCCGTCCTGCCCTTCTCGGTCGTCTTCTCGCAGCGCAGGGAAAACCGCGTCGTCGTGCTGCCCTACAACATTCCACAGCCGAACCGGTCGCTCGGCATCCTGCGCAATGCGGGCGGCGCCAGATCCCCGGCCTCGGAACGATTTGCCAGCCACGTGATCAACGCCTTCGAGGATCTCCGCCATATCATCAAGCGGCACGAAAACGCGGTCGTCTGGGGTCTCTAGCCCGGATGCGAACCGGCCGAAATCCGTTTGTTGCCCGTAGACCCGACGCAGCGCGGACACCTCCGCGCTGCTCGACCTTTCAAGGCTACTCGTGCGTGATCCTGGTGCCGAGGACCTTCATGCACTCGCGCATGAAAGCGCCGAGGCCGGTCCAGCCTTTGGCCGAGACCATGTTGCCGTCGACATAGGCTTCCGTCGGCTTGACGTCGATATAGATGCCGCCGACCGCCGTGACTTCCGGCTCGCAGGCGCCGAGACCGGCCACCTTCTTGCCCTTGAGCACTTCCGGCACGGCCATCAGGATCTGGACGCCGTGGCAGATCGTGAAGATCGGCTTTCCGGTCTCGTGGAAGTGGCGCACCATGGCCTGGATGCGCTTGTCGGTGCGGATATATTCCGGCCCGCGACCGCCCGCGGCATAGACCGCGTCATATTCCTCGACGCGAACTTCCGAGAAGGTCTTGTTGATGTCGGCATAGTGGCCGAGCTTCTCGGTGTAGGTCTGGTCGCCTTCGAAATCGTGCAGCGAGGTCTTGATGCGGTCGCCGGCGTTCTTGTCGGGGCACACCACGTGCACCGTGTGGCCGACGGCCTCCATGCCCTGCTGGAACACGTAGATCTCGTATTCCTCGGTGAATTCACCGGTGAGCATGAGGATCTTCTTGCCGCTCATTGAAAGTCTCCTGTCGTCTTTTGGGAGGAGCGGCGCCCGGACATGCCCGGGCGCCGCGCGATATCAGAACGGCGAGTCCGGGAAGTAGAACTGGTCGGCGTTCTCGGGCGTGATCAGCGGGGCGTCGAGGAGGAAGGAACCGCGCATCGGCGCCTGGCCGGTGAACTGGCCGGCCGTCATGTAGATCGCCGACTTGATCATCGACGGCGGGTACGGCGTGGAGATCGGCGTCCGCTCGTCGCCTTCCTTCACCATCTCGATGACCTGCTTCATGCCGTTGCCGCCAAGCGCGTAGCGGATGTCGGTTCGTCCGGCCTGGTCCACCGCCTCGATGACACCGAGCAGCATGTCGTCGTCGTTCGCCCAGACCGCATCGATCTTGGGGTACTTGGCGAGGTAGTCCTGCATCAGCGTGAAGGCCTCGTCCTGGTTCCAGTTGGCGTACTGGATGTCGAGGATCTTGATGTTCGTCTCGGCCATCACGTCCGAGAAGCCCTTGATGCGCTCGTCGTCGATGACGGTCGGAATGCCGCGCAGGACGACGATCTCGCCTTCGCCGCCGAGCTGCTCGGAAAGCCAGCGCGCGGTGTTGGCACCGACTGCGATGTTGTCACCCGCGACGTAGAGATCCTGGACCTCGGGATCGGTCAGGCCGCGATCGACGACCGCGACGAAGGTGCCTGCCGCCTTGATCTGCTCGACCGGGCCGGTCAGCTCCTCGGAGGTGAAAGGCAGGATGACGAGCGCGTCGAGCGTGCGTGTCGCCGACAGATCCTCGAGTGCGGACACCTGCGCCGTTGCCGAGGAAGCCGTCGAGACGACGACGTCGATGTTCGGGAAGGCCGCCTCGATTTCCTTTTCGGCCTGCTGTGCGTGGTAGACAACGCCGCCGGTCCAGCCATGCGTCGCGGCCGGGATCGACACGACGATGGTCGTGTCGCGGTCCTGGGCGAGTGCCGCGCCGAATGGCAGCGTCACCGCGAAGGCTACGGACAGCAGCAGCCGGGTCTTCGTTGCAGTCGATTTCATGTCATTCTCCTCCGTTGAAGTCCTTGCCGCCGTTGGTCAGCGGCTTCTGGTAAAGCGGTGCGCAAGCATGGCTATGATGATGATTGCCCCCTGCACCGCGGCGACGAGGTATTCCGAGACCATGTCCGAAAGGACCATGACGTTGGCGATGACCTCGAGGATCAAGGCACCGGCGACAGTGCCCCAGATACGGCCTTTGCCTCCGCGAAGGAGGGTCCCGCCGATGACGACTGCAGTGATGACCTGCAGTTCCCAAAGCTGGCCCGTGGTGGGCGTGGCGGCGCCGAGGCGCGGCACGTAGCAGAAGGCGGCCACGGCCACGCAGATGCCTTGGATGACGTAGGTCATCGTGCGCACGCCGCCGACGTTCACGCCCGAAAACCGCGCGACCTCGGCGTTTGAGCCGGCCGAGAGCACCCGGCGGCCATACTTCGTGCGGTAGAGCAGGAAGGCGCCGAGCAGCACCACGACCAGCGTGATCAGCACCGGATAGGGTATCCCGTAGAAATTGCCGAAATAGACGGGCCGATAGGCCTCGCGCAGGCTGCGGTCGATCGGCAGCGAGCCGCCATCCGTCATGAAGGTGATAAAGGCGCGGAAGATGCCCATCGTGCCGAGCGTGACGATGAACGGTTCGATTCGTCCGACGGTCACGATCAGGCCGTTGAACAGTCCGCACAGGGCGCCGACCACCAGCGCCACGCCGCCGCCCATCACGATCGCCCAGCCGCCATAGGCGGGCGCCAGGCCGTTCATGACCATGATCATGATGCCGGTGACGAAGGCCATCATCGAGCCGACCGACAGGTCGAGGCCGCCCGACGAGATGACGAAGGTGGCGCCGACGGCGATGATGGCGATGAAGGCGCTGCGCGTGATGACGTTTATCAGGTTCGCCGACGAGGTGAAGTTGGCGTTGATCAGCGAGCCGAGCAGCACGATGATCCCCAGCGCGATGAAGGGGGCGAGATCGGCCCAGCGGATGCGGCGGCGCTCCCTCGAGGGTGCGATCGTCTCGGTCGTTGCGGTCATGTCAGTGCTCCCCCTCCGTGCCGTGCCGACCGCTGGTCGCGGCATAGACGACGTTCTGCTCCGTGATGGCCTCGCCCATCAGTTCGGCGACCACCCGCCCTCCCCGCATGACGAGCACGCGGTCCGAGATGCCCACCAGTTCCGGAAGCTCCGACGAGATGACGATGCAGGCCTTGCCCGCGCGCACCATCGCGTCGATGAAATCGTAGATCTGGCTCTTGTTGCCGATGTCGATGCCGCGCGTCGGCTCGTCGATGATCACGACGGACGGGTCGGTCATCATGACCTTGGCGAGAAGCAGCTTCTGCTGGTTGCCGCCTGAAAGCTTGCCTGCGTCGAGCGACAGCGAACGCACGCGGATGTCGTATCGCCGGACCGCCTTTTCGAGCTCGCCATGTTCTGCGCGGTGATCGAGAACGGTGCCGGGATTGGTGCTGTCGAGTGCCTGCAGAGTCAGGTTCGGCGCGAGCGGCTCGTCGAGAAGCAGGCCTTTTCCCTTGCGGTCTTCCGTCAGGTAGACGAGCCCGCCGGCCATCATGGACTTCACCGTGCGGGTGGCGACCGGCTTGCCGCACAGGACGACCTCGCCCGCCTGCGATGGACGCAGGCCCATCAGGCCTTCGAAGAGTTCGGTGCGCCCGGCCCCGATCATGCCGCCGATGCCGAGCACCTCGCCCGGCCTGACGTCGAAGCTTGCCGACGTCGCGCCGCCATCGACCACGAGATCCTTCACCGACAGGAGCGGCTCGCCGGTCGCAGCGGGACGCTTGTGCGGATAGAGCATGTCGAGCTCGCGCCCGACCATCAGCTCCGCCATCGCGCGCTGCGAGAGCGTTTCGGCAGACCAGGTGCCGATCATTCGGCCGTCGCGCAGGACGGTGATGCGGTCGGCGAGCGCCTGAACCTCGTCGAGGCGGTGCGAGATGTAGAGGACCGCAACGCCGTGGTCGCGCAGGCTGCGCACGATGTCGAGGAGCGCCGCAACCTCGTCATTGGCGAGCACGGCCGTCGGTTCGTCGAGGATGACGACCTTGCGGTCGTAAAGCAGGGCGCGCGCGATCTGGACGAGCTGGCGCTGCGCCAGCGGCAGGTCGCCGACGCGATCGTCCGGCCACGCGATCGAGCCCACGCGCCTCAGGAGTTCGGCCGTGCGCCGGTTCATCGCCCGGTCGTCGACGGAAAGGCCGCGACCGATCTCGCGACCGAGGAACAGGTTCTGCGCGACCGTGAGATCGTCGGCGAGCAGGATTTCCTGATGGACAAGAACGATGCCCGCCTCTTCGGCCTCGACGGCGTCGGCAAAGGCGACGGGACCGCCATCCATGGCGAGACTGCCCGTCGTGGGCCGGACGTGACCGGAGAGAAGCTTCATCAGCGTCGACTTGCCAGCGCCGTTCTCGCCGATGATAGCGTGCACCTCGCCGGCGCGGACGTCGAAATTGACGTCCGACAGGACCGTGATCGGGCCATAGGCCTTGCCGAGCCCTTCCGCATGCAGCGCGGCGGGCATGGCTTGGCCACGGGCGCCCATCGGCGCGGTATCGAGCGCAACCGTCATTCGAAGGCCGAGAGCAGTCTGTCGCGCGAGCGCTCGATGTGGATCGTCATCGCCTGCCGCGCGGCTTCGGGATCACCTGCCCGGAAGGCGGCGAGCAGATTCTCGTGCTCTTCAAGTGCTTCCTGCGTCACCCGCGTGTGGAACATCAGGCGGAAGATGTGCAGGTGGACGTGCTGGTTGGAGAGCGTGCTGCGGATCACCTCATTTCCGGCGATCTTCAGGATGACGTCGTGGAAGTGGGCGTCGGCACGTGCAAAGCGCGAATAGCGCGTGTTGCGATCCACCGGCGTCTCGCCATGCTCCATGTCGGCCGCAGCCGCCTCAACGAGCAGCAGCGATGCCGGGTTCATGTTGACGGCTGCGAGCCTGGCGGCCTCAGGCTCGATCAGAAGACGGAAGATGTAGAGGTCTTCGAATTGCTTGCGCGTCCATTGCGGCGCGGCGCTGTAGCCGATCAGGTGCTCCTTGCGCACCAGACCTTCACGCTCGAGCCGGCTCAGTGCCTCGCGCACTGGGGTCTGGGACACGTTCAGGTCGCGGGCGAGTACGTCGATCGGGATGCGAGCGCCGGGCGCGATCTCGAGCGCCATAAGCCGGTGGTAGATGTTGTCATAGACGCCATCCACGACGCTGCTCGGCCGAATTCCAGCCGGCCTGCGCTCACGATCGACCACGAATGCCACGGCCGCTCCTCCCTGAATGACCCGGTTGACACCCCACGACGTGTTGCAGATAAGATATCCGATGTCAAATACGACATCATATACGATTTGATATTTGGGAGGGCTCGGGAGGATGAGGGTGGCGCCGGAGCGTCTGCGCGAACTCGCGATCATGCTGCTCGAGCGGCACGGGGCGCCGTCGCCGGCAGCGCGCCTTCAGGCCGAGCTTCTGGTGGAGGCCGAGCTTCGCGGCCTGCCGTCCCACGGCATCCAGCGCCTGCCCCGACTTCTCAAACGTATGGATCGCGGCCTCGCCGATGCGCGGACGACAGGAGAGATTTCGCGGCAGCGCGAGGCATTCCTTGCGGTCGACGGGCGTCGCGGGCTCGGCCCCGTCATCGTCATGCATGCGTTGCGCGAACTCTCGCCGCTGGCGCGCCGCAACGGACTGGCCATCGCCGCCATCCGCAACGCCAATCATATCGGCATGCTGGCTTATTACGCCGAGGCTGCCGCCATGGAGGGCCTGATCGGTATCGTGCTGTCGACCAGCGAGGCGCTCGTCCACCCCTATGGCGGCACGCAGGCCATGCTCGGGACAAACCCGATCGCCATCGGGATCCCGACAAGCGAAGAGCCCTTCGTCCTCGACCTCGCAACCAGCGTCGTCTCGATGGGCAAGATCCACAACCACGCCCTGCGCGGCGAACCGATACCGCTCGGCTGGGCGGTCGATGCCGAGGGCCGACCGACGACCGACGCCGAGGCCGCAAAGGGCGGAGCGATTGCGCCGTTCGGTGACGCGAAGGGCTACGGGCTCGGGCTCGCCGTCGAGCTGCTCGTCGCGCTTCTGGCCGGCTCCGCCTTCGCGCCGGAGGTCCGCGGCACGCTGGACGCATCCGAGCCGGCGACCAAGGGTGACGTTCTTATTCTGATCGACCCGGAGGCCGGCAAAGGCGATGGAGCCGCGATTGCCGGCTATCTCCAGCGCCTCAGGTCGTCGCGACCGCTCGATCCTTCACGTCCCGTCGCCGTCCCTGGCGACGGCGCCCGCGCACGGCGCGGCAAGACCATCAAGACGCATATCGAACTGCCCGACGCGCTGGCGCAAAGCCTGTTCGCGATCGAGGCCGCCTGATTTTACCGGGAGGATCGGACACAATGACACTATTCGGCACCATCAGGGCGCCGCGAGAGCTGATCTTCGGATCGGGTCAGCGCCATGCTTTGGGGCGCATCGCAAACAAGCTCGGAAAGCGAGCGCTGGTCGTCACGGACGCCCGGCTCGCCGCCGATGCCGACTTTCTCGCGATGGTCGCCGATCTCGAAGGCGCCGGCATCGCCGTGCGGGTCGACAGTTCGACGCAGCCCGACGTTCCCGTCGAGACCGCCCAGGCCAGCGCTGCAGCCGCGAAGGAGTTCGGCCCCGACCTCGTCGTCGGCGTCGGAGGCGGCTCCTGCCTCGACATGGCCAAATGCGTCGCGATCCTTCTCAGCCATGGCGGCCGGCCGCAGGATTATTACGGCGAATACAACGTCCCCGGGCCGGTGCTCCCGATCATCGCGATTCCGACGACGGCCGGCACGGGGTCGGAAGTCACGCCCGTGGCGGTGCTGTCGGATGCCGAGCGCAGCCTGAAGGTCGGCATATCCAGCCCCTACCTCATCCCGACCGCGTCGATCTGCGACCCCGAGTTGACGCTGACCTGCCCGCCCGGCCTGACCGCAATCGCCGGAGCAGACGCCATGACGCATGCGATCGAGGCCTTCACCGCGATCCGCCGCGAGCCCGCGCCTGGCATTGCGCAGGAGCGCGTCTTCGTGGGCAAGAACGAACTGTCCGACCATTTCGCCCTGCGCGCAATCGGTCTCCTGTGGCAGGGCCTCGAGGCCTCCTGCCGCAATGGATCGAATATCGCCGCACGCGAGAAGGTGATGATGGGGGCGACACTCGCCGGTCTCGCCTTCGGCGTCGCGGGCACGGCCGCCGCGCATGCCATCCAGTACCCCGTTGGCGCCCTGACCCACACGGCGCACGGGGCAGGCGTCGCCTGTCTCATGCCTTATGTGATGCGGTGGAACACGCAGGCGATCGAGCCGGAGCTGTCGGCAATCGCATCCGTGGCCGGGCTTTCCTCGTCGAGCGATGTCGTGCCCGAACTGGCGGGCCTGTTTGAGCGCATCGGCATTCCATCGACCCTGCAGGCGCTGGGTCTCGCGGAAGACCGCATCGGCTGGGTGGCCGAGCAGAGCTGCGGCATCGCCCGGCTTGTGCAGAACAACCCTCGCCCCCTCCCCCAGCCCGACATGCTGCGGCTCGTGACCGCGGCCTATGCCGGCGACCAGACCCTTTATTCCTGATTTCGCGAGGACAGCCTCATGACACTTCACACCAAGATTGCCGGCTATTCCGATCCGGCACTCCATGCCCATGGGCTCTTCATCGGCGGCAATTGGGAGACCGGGCGCGGCATTCCGGTGCTCGACCCCTCCACCGGCGCGGTGCTGGCGGAAGTGCCGGATGCGACCGTCGAGGACGCGATGCGCGCGGTCGACGCAGCCGAGGCGGCAGCGGCCGGATGGCGTGCGACCCCTGCCCGCCAGCGCTCCGAGATTCTGCGCCGCTGGTTCCAACTGATGAGCGAGCATGCCGAGGAGCTGGCGGTCCTGATCTCGCTCGAGAATGGCAAGGCACTGCCCGATGCCCGCGGCGAGGTCGGATACGCGGCCGAGTTCTTCCGCTGGTATGCCGAGGAGGCGACGCGCATTCCCGGCGAATACCGCCACACGCCGTCGGGCTCCCACAAGATCCTCGTCGATCACGAGCCGATCGGCATCGCCGTCCTCATCACGCCGTGGAATTTCCCGGCCGCGATGGCGACGCGCAAGATCGGTCCGGCACTCGCGGCCGGATGTACCGTCATCCTGAAGCCGGCATCCGAAACGCCGCTGACGGCCTATGCGATGGCCCGGCTCGGCGCCGAGGCCGGCGTGCCGGCCGGCGTCGTCAACGTGCTCACCACGACGAACCCCGCGCCGGTGACTAACGCGATGCTGGCCGATCCGCGCGTGCGAAAACTGTCGTTCACCGGCTCGACCGGCGTCGGCCGGACGCTGCTTTCGGAAGCTGCCAAGACGGTCACGAGCTGTTCGATGGAGCTCGGCGGCAACGCGCCCTTCGTCGTCTTCGACGATGCCGATCTGAATGCCGCGCTAGACGGCGCGATGGTCGCCAAGATGCGCAATGCCGGCGAAGCCTGCACGGCCGCCAACCGATTCTACGTCCAGTCCGGCATCCACGATGCCTTCGTCAAAGGGCTGACGGAGCGCATGTCGGCCATGAAGATCGGGCCCGGCTACGAGGCGGGTGTCCAGTGCGGCCCGATGATCACGAGAAAGGCGGTCCAGAAGATTGACAAGCTCGTGACCGAGGCGCTCTCGCGCGGCGCGCGGGCCACCACGGGCGGCAAGCCGATCGACGGCGACGGGAATTTCTACCCGCCGACCGTCCTCGAAAATGTCCCTTATGACGCGGCCCTCGCGCATGAGGAAATCTTCGGCCCCGTCGCGCCGGTCTACCGCTTCGAAACCGAAGAGGAAGCGATCCGGCTCGCCAACGACACCGAATACGGCCTTGCCGCCTACATCTATACCGCCGACCTGAAGCGTGCGATGCGCGTCGGTAAGGGCATCGAGACCGGCATGCTCGGCATCAATCGCGGCCTCATGTCAGACCCGGCCGCGCCTTTCGGCGGCGTCAAGCAGAGCGGCCTCGGCCGCGAAGGCGGCGTGACCGGCATCCTCGAGTTCATGGAGGCGAAATACTACGCCGTGGAGTTCTAGGCTCGGGCCTGCTGCCGGGTTGAATGCCTGGCAACACGCCGCCAGTCGCAAGTCCATTTCAGTCAGGCCGCATGCATGTGGCGACGCCCTCATGCGGCCTGCTGCCCGAACCAACCCTTCGCTTACCCAGTCCCTTGCCCTAGATTGTTCGCAAGCGATCGAGCCGTCTGCAGCCGATCGTCGAATTCCAGGAGAATGGCATGGGCAAGCGGATCATCTTCACCGGCGGCAGCGGAAAAGCCGGGCAGCACGCCGTCGCCTATCTTGTGGCGCAAGGCCACAGCCTCCTCAATCTCGATCTGAACCCGCTCGATATGGACGGCGTGGATACGCTGGTCACCGACCTGACCGACAGCGGGCAGGTCTTCAACGCTCTGTCGATGCATTTCGGGTTCGAAGGCTTCGAGACCGGCAACGGACCTGCCCCTGTCGACGCCGTGGTCCATTTCGCCGCTATTCCACGCGTTCTGCTCAGGCCAGACAACGAGACCTTCAGGAGCAACGTCGTCTCGACATACAATGTCATCGAAGCGGCAACCAAGCTCGGCATTCGCAAGATCGTCATCGCCTCCAGCGAGACGACCTATGGCGTGTGTTTTGCCGAGGGCGACAGGGACTACAAGCAGTTCCCGCTTGAAGAGGACTATGACATCGATCCAATGGACAGCTACGGCCTGTCCAAGCTCGTCAACGAAAAGACCGCGAAGGCCTTTGCGCAAAGAACGGGCGCCGACATCTACGCCCTGCGCATCGGCAACGTGATCGAACCGGAAGACTATGCCCAATTCCCAGCGTTCCTTGCCGACCCGAAATCCCGCAAGCGCAACGCCTGGAGCTACATCGATGCGCGCGATCTCGGACAGATCGTCGATCTGTGCATCGCCAGGGACGGCCTCGGCTTCCAGGTGTTCAACGCCGTCAATGACGAGATCACCGCAAACGAGCCAAGCGAAGCGTTCCTCGCGAAATGGGCGCCGAACACTCCACTCGTGCGATCCATGGACACCTTCGAGGCACCGATCTCGAACCGCAAGATCCGCGAGATCCTCGGCTTCCGCGAGGTCCATAACTGGCGTCGGTATGTGCCTGAGGCGGAGCGCAACGCGCTGTAGCTGACATCCTGCCGGTCTTCGGGCAAGCCTCGAACGATCCGCGTGCTGGCGCAGTCGCGAGCATAAGCCGGGCGGTCGTGGATCTGACCTGTCGATCACCTTGGCTGATCGCCGCATCCGCCTGGCCATTGATCGTCCCGGATTGACCGCACGATCTTCGTCTTCTATCTCTCGCGGCCAAGGTACCGGCACCTGCCGCCTGCGACGCAAGTCATGGTGAAGCCCGGCTCGACGACGACATCTCACCCTCGATGCATTTCGCGCGGTGGGCAATGCAGGCTCCCATGCACTCTGGAAATGCCTCTCAAGAGGAGTGAGCGATGTCCGCGTGGCACGCTGCCCAGCAGGCTAACCCTTTCCTGACCGCCCCGATCGGGCGGCTGTTTGTCTCCAACGCCGTGCCAATGGCCATCGTCATGTCGATGGGCGGCGCTCTTCATGTCGTCGACGGCATCTTTGTCGGACGCTTCATCGGCTCCGATGCCCTCGCGGCGGCGAGCATTGCCTTTCCCTTCGCGATGGTCCTGTCCGCGCTGACGGTGCTCGTGGGCGGCGGCATGTCGAGCCTGATGGCGCGATACCTTGGTGCCGGCGATCGCCTCGCCGCAGGGCGCATCCTGGCCGGGGCGCATGGTCTGGCGTTGGCGATCTCCGCCGCTCTGGCGATCCTGTGGATCGGTCTGGGCAGCAAGGTCGTCGTCGCCATGGCCGCAGGCAATCCCACTGTCGCCGGGCTGGCGCAGGACTATCTGGGGATCATCATCCTCGGTGCGCCGCTTCAGCTCATCCTCGGCATTCACGCCGATGCGGCGCGCAACGAAGGGCGGGCCGGGCTGGTCGCCGTCCTTTCTGTTCTCGTCAACCTGTTCAACATCGTCGCGAACTGGATGGCGATCGTCGTGCTTGGCCTTGGAGTTACCGGTTCCGCGCTGGGAACGGTCGCCGCGCAGACACTGGGTGTCGTCCTCGTCCTCTGCGTAAGAGGCCGCAGCCACACTCTGCTGCCCCTTTCGGTTCTGCGCGATCGAGCGCTTCTGCGGGACTGGCCTCGGATCCTCCGCCTCGGTTTGCCGCTTTGCCTCAGCCTTGTCGGGATCGCAATCGTGTCGAGCGTCGTCATGCTGGCATTGCGGCTCCACGCCGAGGCGGACTACGCAACCGCAGTCGCGGCCTATGGCGTCGTCACCCGGTTCCTGACCTTTGCATACCTGCCGCAGATGGCAGTCGCGCTGACCATGCAAAGCATCGCCGGCAACAATACGGGCGCCGGTCAGACCGACCGTGCACGCGCTGCCTTGCGGATGGGGATGGTCACAGCCCTCGTCTGGTGCCTGGCGGTCGCCATTGCGGGCGTTTTCTTCGGGGCGGCAATCGGCAGCTCGTTCAGTGCCGAGCCCGCCGTGATCGACGCAGTTGCCGAGATACTTCGCCCCATGATGCTGCTTTACGTGTCGTCCGGCCCGATCCTCGTTCTCGCACTGTATTTTCAGGCACTCGGTCAGCCGGGACGAACCGCCGCTCTCACATTGGTCAAGCCCTGGCTGCTGACGCCCTTTCTCATACTGGCGCTTTCGGCCGCGCTCGGCGTGCCCGGCATCTGGCTCGCCTTCCCGATCGCGGATGCGCTCACCCTGCTGCTGGCGTTCAGGATCGGACGGAAGGTCCTGGGAATCAGCGCAACTCGTCCTCTCGGGGCGGAGCAAAACGCATGACCGTCGACGAGGCAAAGGCTCAGGCCAAAGCGCTGCGCGCGGCCTTGAGGGCACAGGGAACTGCAGTCAGCCACGCGCAAGCGCTGGAGCTGATCGCCCATCAACACGGCGCGCGTGACTGGAACACGTTACACGCCCGACTGGCGAAGTCCGGCGCGCCGTCCGGGCTTGCCTTGGGCGACCGGGTACGCGGTCGCTACCTTGGCCAAACCTTCTCGGGGCAGATAACCGGCCTCTCGGGCTCCGTAAGCCACCGGCAGATCGCGATCCGCTTCGATCTGCCGGTCGACGTGGTCGCGTTTGATGGCTTCTCGAACCTGCGCCGCCAGATCAGGGCCACGATAGACGAGCATGGCCGGTCTTACCGCCACACGTCGAATGGTCAGCCGCACCTGATCGTCGAGCGGGCGTAATTTCTCGACCAGCCGCAGCGCAAGGACGGCAGGGCTCGAACGCCAGATCGGGCCGATCTGCGCGATCCGAATTCTCGTCGCAGCCATGCGGGAACACGCGCAGGAACTTGCGGTTAGGGGGCCACTCCAGAGGGCCCCATCTTGAACGCGATCACCCCAGCAACAAGCATCCGCCATGGCGCCCAAGCGCCCATCATCTGCTTCTCACACCTTCGCTGGGATTTTGTTCTCCAGCGGCCACAGCATCTGATGCACCGTTTCGCCCGGCGCGGGCGAGTTTTCTTCTTCGAGGAACACATCCCGACCGATCACGACCGGGCCTATCTCGAATTCCACGCCTTCGGCGACACCGAGGTGATGGCGGTGAGGCCCCGTGTTCCGCGAGGCTGGGAGGGTATGCAACTACAGGCGGCCTTGTCGGGCCTTCTCGACCAGCTTCTCGCCATCCACGGTTCTGAGCGGCCGATACTGTGGTTCTACACGCCGATGATGTTCCCATTTGCGGCACATGTGGATGCGGCCGCAATCGTCTACGATTGCATGGACGAGTTGTCCGGCTTCCGTTTCGCCCCGCCGCAGCTGCGCCTCAACGAAAAAGCGCTGATGCGCCGGGCCGATGCCGTCTTCACCGGCGGACACAGCATCTACGAGGCCAAGCGCGACCGTCACGCAAACATTCACCCCTTTCCATCGAGCGTCGACACCGCGCATTTCGCAAAGGCGCGAAGCGCGCAGCCGACGCCGGCCGATCAGGCAGGCATCGCTGGTCCGATCTTCGGCTTCTACGGCGTGATCGACGAACGTCTCGACCTGCAGCTCGTGTCGCATGTCGCGGCTGCCCGCCCGGACTGGTCGCTGGTGATGCTCGGACCGGTAGCCAAGATTGATGAGGCCGACCTGCCGCGGGCGGGCAACATCCATTATCTGGGACGCAAGGACTACGGTGATCTTCCGGCCTATGTATCGGGTTGGGACGTCGCGCTCATGCCGTTTGCACTCAATGAAGCGACACGCTTCATCAGCCCCACGAAGACCCCGGAATATCTGGCTGCCGGCCGCCCCGTCGTCTCGACCCCCGTGACGGATGTCGCGCGACACTACGGCGATGTCGACGGCGTCAAGATTGCAGATGGCGCGGTGGCCTTCGTCCAGGCCTGCAAGCAGGCCCTGGCCCTCTCCCAGGACCCGTCCCAGTGGCGTTCGTCGGCCGACGCCAGGCTTGCGACGATGTCATGGGACGACACGTTCCGACAGATGGCGGCACTGGTCGACGAAGCGGTGCTTCGCAAGGCGGCGGCGCCTGAACGTCTCGCGGCACCATCGCTTGGAAGGCGAAGCGAGACGAGCCCCTACGATTTCCTCGTCGTCGGTGCCGGCTTCGCGGGCTCGGTACTGGCGGAGCGGCTGGCGTCGTCGGGCAAGCGCATCCTGATCTGCGACCGGCGCGACCACATTGGCGGCAACGCCTACGACTGCCACGACGCAGCCGGCTTGCTCATCCACAAATACGGCCCGCACATCTTCCACACCAACAGTGACGAGATCGTCGCCTATCTGTCCCGCTTCACCGCCTGGCGCCCCTATCAGCACCGCGTGCTGGCGAGCGTCGGTGACCAGCTGCTTCCCATCCCGATCAACCGCAAGACGCTCAACGCCGTGTACGGCGTCAATCTGGCCGACGAAAAGGAGGCCGAGGCGTTCCTGAACTCGAAGGCAGAGCCGACGCCGGAAATCCGAACCTCGCGCGACGTCGTCATCTCGCAGGTCGGGATGCATCTCTACCGCACCTTCTTCGAGGGCTACACCCGGAAGCAATGGGGTCTTGATCCATCGGAGCTGGACAAGTCGGTCACGGCGGGGGTTCCGACACGCACATCGACCGACGATCGTTATTTCCTCGACACGTTCCAGGCGATGCCCGCCCGCGGCTTCACCCGCATGTTCGAGAATATGCTCGATCACGACAACATCGATATACAGACCGGCATCGACTACCGCGATCTCGGCTCAGAAAGGCTGGCGCCGCGCACGATCTTCACCGGTCCGATCGATGCCTATTTCGATCATCGCTTCGGCGCCCTGCCCTACCGCAGCCTGCAGTTCCGGCACGAGACACTGAATGTCGAGCAGTTTCAGCCGGTCGCCGTGGTGAACTACCCGTCTCCCGATGTGGCCCATACACGTATCACCGAATACAAGCACCTCACGGGCCAGACGCACATGAAGACAAGCATCTCCTACGAATATGCCACCGGCGAGGGAGACCCCTATTATCCGATCCCAAGGCCTGAGAACCAAGCTCTCTACAAGCGCTACGAAGCGCTGGCGCGCGAGCGGTCGGACGTCATCTTCGTCGGTCGTCTCGGCACGTATAAATACTACAACATGGATCAGGTCGTCGGTCAGGCGCTTGCAACGTTCCGCCGCCTGCAGAAGGCCGAAGTCGGGCCGCTCGGCACGTGGTCTGCGGCAGCGGAATAAGGACCGTGGCGCCAGCTGCAGCGCATGTTGATCGAGCCGTGCCGGGTGCCGCGCCGCCGCCGGCACGGATTCTGTTCGTCTTGCCCGCCCTGACGGACAGCGCTTTGGAGCGCGAGCTCATCCTTCTGGCGCAGTCGCTGGACCGTACGAAATGGCGCCTCGACGTCGTCGTCTGCCTCGGAGATTGCTCGGACGACAGCCACCTACGCTTCCAGGCGTACGGCATCGATGTCGACAGGGTGCCTTACAAGCTGTCGCTCGAGGATACGGTGGACTACCTCGCGGGCAGGATCGGAACATACGATGTGATCGTTGCCGGTCCGGACGTTGAGGACATCGGTCCCGCACTGGCGCAGCTCGCATCGCATCCACCCTTCATCCAGCATGACGGCGCGTCTCATCGCACACTCCCTGCGCACGATCTGGCTGCCGAGTGGGAAGAGCGGCTTGGCCGAGCTGTGGCAGCGCGGGTGCCCGCACCGCCACCGTCGCAATTCGCGAGCTTCATCCAGGGCGGTTTCGAGTGCTCGACGCACGTCCTTCGCACCGGCCGTCGTCTTGACCTGCTTGCGGCCACCCATCACGCGGCGAATGTCGAGGCCGACTACCTCCAGCTTGCAGGTCACGGTATTCGCACCGTCCGAGATGGTCTGCGCTGGCATCTCATCGAGCCGTCACAAGGCCGCTTCGACTGGTCGAGCTTCCTGCCGATGGTTCGGGCCGCGAGCGACACGGGCACGCAGCCCATCTGGGATCTGATGCACTACGGATGGCCCGACGAGTACGACATCTGGTCGCCGACTTTCCCGGATCGCGTCGCGGCCTTTGCCGCGAATGCCGCCCAGATCGTCAAGTCCGAGACGGATGCCGTCCCGTTCTACTGCCCGATCAACGAAATCTCCTTCCATTCCTGGGCGGGCGGAGATGTCGGCTATCTCAATCCGTTCGCCCGCCATCGCGGATTTGAGCTGAAGGTGCAGCTCGCTCGCGCCTCCATCGCGGCCATGCGCGCCATCCTCGCCGTCGAACCGCGCGCGCGATTCGTGCATTGCGAGCCCTTGATCAACATTGTCGATGCCATCGAACGGCCGGAGGACCGCCAGCCTGCGAACGAGGCTCGGCTGGCACAGTTCCAGGCGTTCGACATGATCGCGGGGCGCATGTGGCCGCAACTCGGCGGCGCGCCCGAATTGCTCGACATTGTCGGCGTCAACTACTACCCCGGCAACCAGTGGATCCATGGCGGAGCACCCATCGCGCCCGGACATCCGCTCCACAAGCCGCTGCGGACACTTCTCGCCGAAGTCTACGCACGCTACGGCCGACCCATTCTGGTGGCCGAGACGGGATGCGAGGACGCCGGGAGATCGGACTGGTTCGACAACGTCTCTTCCGAGGTCGGCGCCGCGCGTCGAAACGGCATACCCGTCGAAGGCATCTGCCTTTACCCGATCATCGACCATGTAGGTTGGGACGACGACCGCGACTGCCCGAGCGGGCTTCTGGAGAACCGCTTCGCGAACGGCGTGCGCCCCGTGCATCACCCGCTCGCCGAAGCCATCCGTCGGTTCAGGATGAAGTCGATTGCAGAGCAATCGACGCAGTCCCCTGGATTTGTCACTGCTGCTCGACGGTTACCCCCGACAGGACAAACGACCTTGAATCAGAACACCGGCGTCTCGCGATAGGTGCCCCAGACGGTCTTCAGCTTCTCCACGATATCGCCCATCGTCGCGCCTTCGCGGACGAGTTCGATGGTGACGGGCATGATGTTCCGGCTGTCGTCGCGGGCGGTCTCGACGAGTTTCTCCAACAGTGCCTGAACCTTTGCCTCATCGCGCGTCGCACGCACGTGGCGTAGGCGGGCGAGCTGGCGCTCGGCGGTGGTGGGGTCGTAGGGGTGGACCTCGATGCGCTGGTTGTCGTGCTCCATGCGATAGCGGTTGACGCCGATCACCGGCTTCTCTCCCGACTGTTTGCGCAGCGCCGTCTCGTAGGCGAAATCGGCGATGTGCTTCTGGAACCAGCCTTCCTCGATCAGCTTGATCGTGCCGCCGCGCTGCTCGATCTCGTCGAGGATTTCGAAGATGCGCTTCTCGTATTCGTTGGTGAGCGTCTCCACGTAGTACGAGCCGCCGAGCGGATCGACGACCTGGGTGACGTTGGTTTCGTCCGCGATGATCTGCTGGGTGCGCAACGCCAGCCGCATGGCGTCCTCCGTGGGGATCGCAAAGGCCTCGTCATAGCCGTTGGTGTGGAGCGACTGCGCGCCGCCGAGAACGGCGGAGAGCGCCTGCATGGCGGTGCGCACGACATTGACCATGTATTGCGGCTTGGTGAGCGTCGCCGCGGCAGTCTGGCAGTGGAAGCGCAGCCGCATGGATTCGGGCTTCTTCGCCCCGAACCGCTCCTTCATGATCTTGGCATAGCAGCGCCGCAGCGCGCGGAATTTCGCCACCTCCTCGAAGAAGTCGGCCTGGCTGACGAAGAAGAAGGCGAGCCGCGGCGCGAACTCATCGACATGCAGCCCGGTCTTGGTCACCTCCTCGACATAGACGATGAGGTTAGCGAGCGTGAACGCCGCCTCGTGCAGCGGCGAGGAGCCGGCTTCCGAGATGTGATAGCCGGAGATGTTGATGGGGTTGTAGCGCTTCATGGTGGTCGCCGAATAGGCGATCACGTCGCGCACGATCCGCACGGAAGGCGCGATCGGGAAGATGTACTCCTTCTGCGCCATGTACTCCTTGAGGATGTCGGCCTGCACGGTGCCGGACAGCTTGTCGAGGTCGTAGCCGCGCTTTTCGGCGAGCACGATGTACATGGCGAGCAGGATCCACGCCGTCGGGTTGATCGTGAGCGAGACCGAGATGGTTTCGAGATCGATCCCGTCGAGAAGCGCCTCCATGTCGGCGAGCGTGTCGATCGCGACGCCCTCGCGGCCGACCTCGCCATCCGACATGGGATGATCGCTGTCGTAGCCCATCAGGGTCGGCATGTCGAAATCGGTCGAGATGCCGGTCTGGCCCTGTTCGATGAGGTATTTGAAGCGGCGGTTGGTGTCCTCGCCGGTCCCGAAGCCGGCGATCTGCCGCATGGTCCAGTTGCGGCCGCGGTACATGGTCGGATAGGGACCGCGCGTGAAAGGATACCGCCCCGGCAGGCCGATATCCTCGACCGGCGTGCCGGCGATGTCGGCGGCGGTGTAGGTCCGCTTCACCGGAATGTCGCCGAGCGTGAAGAAGGCTTCGCGACGCTCGGGCGCGCGCTTGAGGAAGTCTGCGACTTCCGTCTCCTCCCACTCCCGCACGATGCGGTCCAGTTCCTCGGGCGAGACCGTGTCGATCGTGTCAGCCATTGGATTCGTCTCCCGTGAAGTCGGCGACGATGGCGTGCGCCATCGCGTAAGGATCGTTCTGACGTTTGGCGAGCGCGGCGGTGGCGGGGTCGAGATGCACGGCGAGATGGCGGCGCAGCCGCTCCGTCGCCAGCACCTGCGCCGTCTTGGTCAGGCGAAATTCTGCGATCGCGCGCCGTCGCTCCTCGCCGGCTAAGCCTTCAAGCGCCGAGCGGTGCTTCTCCAGCGCGTCGATCAGCGTCTCGAAGCCGTCTCCATTGAAGGAAGACAGCCCGACGACGGGCGGCCGCCAGCCATGTCCGCGCACCGGCTGGTCCTTCAGCATCATTTTGAGGTCCGCGATGGTGCGGTTGGAATCCGACCGGTCGCATTTCGATACGACATGGATGTCGGCGATCTCGAGGATGCCGGCCTTGATCGCCTGGACCTCGTCGCCGAGGCCCGGCGCCGAGACGACCACGGTCGAATGCGAGGCATTGGCGATCTCGACCTCGTCCTGGCCGACGCCCACCGTCTCGATGATGATGACGTCGAAGCCTGCCACGTCGAGGATGTCGACCACGTCGAGCGCCGCATGGGCCATGCCGCCGACAGCGCCATGCGTCGCCATTGAGCGGATGAACACGCCCGGATCGAGCACGAGCTCCGACATGCGGATGCGGTCGCCCAGGATCGCGCCGCCGGAATAGGGGCTGGAGGGGTCGACCGCGACGATCGCCACCTTCATTGCGCGCTTGCGCAATTCGGCGACGAGCTTGCCGACGAGCGTCGACTTGCCCGACCCCGGCACGCCGGTGATGCCGACGACATGCGCGCGACCGGCCCTGCGATAAACCGCGCCGATCGCGTTGCGCGCTTCGGCGACGCCGGCCTCGGCGCGCGAGATCAGGCGGGCGACGGCAAAGGTCTCGCCCGCCGCGATCCGATCGACCAGATCATCGGATGGGATGTAGGGGCGCCCCATCAGGCACCCGCTCTTTCGAGCCTTTCGCGCATGTCGCGCAGAACGGCGCGGTCGTCGATGACCCGCCGGGCCTTGAAATCCGTTCGCTCGATCGAATTGGGCGCTGCGATCTCGACCAGCGCGCGAAGGCCCAGAAGCTTCTGCAAGCTCGCCGCGACCTGGCGCTGAAAGCCGTCGACACGATCGCCTCCAGCCTGCCAGATCGCGTCGCTGGGCTCCACGCGGACGGCAAGCTCGTCCATCGTGCCCTCGCGGGTGATCAGGATGCGGTGCTCGCCCCCATAGTCCGCCATCTCGTTGAGCACGGCGTCGATCTCGCTCGGATAGACGTTCTCGCCGCGGATCGTGAACATGTCGTCGATGCGCCCGATGATGCCCATCGGCAGATGCGGGTAGGTCCGCCCGCACGGCGTCGGCCCGTCCTGCCAGAGTGTCAGGTCGCCTGAGACGAGCCGGATCATCGGCTGCGAGGTACGCTCGAGCTGGGTGTAGACCGGCGTGCCGCGCTGGCCGTAGGGCACGCGGTGGAACGTGGCCGGGTCGCAGACCTCGGTATAGACCATGTCCTGCCAGCAGATCATGCCGTCGGTCTCGGCCGAGCCGGCGACGTTCATCCACGGCATGACCTCGCCCATGGAGCCGGAATCGATGACGCGCGCGCCGTAGAGTTCCTCGATCCGGCCCTTCACAGCGGGGATCGACGCACCGGGCTCGCCGGAAAAGAACAGCGTGCGCAGGCCGAAATCGCGTGGGTCGAGGCCGTTTTCCTTCGCCGTCTGAGCCAGATGGAGCGCGTAGGTCGGCGTGCCGTAGAAGGCGGCGGGCTTAAGCATGTCGAGCCATTGCGCGCAGCGCGCCGTCATGCCGGCCGCACCCGCTCCGAACGGAAAGGCCTTCGCGCCGAGCCGCTCCGCCCCGGCGAGCGCACCCCAGCTGCCGACATAGAGGCTGAAGATGGCGGCCACGCAGACGATGTCGCCCGGCCGGATGCCCATGCCCCACATGACGCGGGCATGCGCGTTGGCGACCGCGCGCCAGTCGTTGCGGCCGACGGCAAAGGCGGTCGGGCGACCGGTGGTGCCGCTGGTGCCGTGAATGTGGAAGACGTCGGATTCCGGGATACAGAGATAGTCTCCGAAAGGCGGATGCGCGGCCTGCGAGGCGCGCAGATCCGCCTTGGTCACGACCGGCACCTTGCTCTCGAAATCCTCCAGGCTCTTCAGCATGGAGGGGTGGAATCCGGCCTCGTCCCACTTGCGCCTGTAGAAGGGCGCGCTGGAATAGGCGTAGGCGCAGAGTTCCTGCAGGCGCGCGAGAATCGCCGCCTCGCGCTTGCCAGGATCCATGGTCTCGCGGCCGGGAAACCAGTAGCGGCTATCCGCGGGCGGCCGATAGGCCTCGTCATAGGCGGGCGGAAAGCTCCAGCATTCCATCTCGTCGCTCATCGCGGACCCCGCTCCTCTACGAGGCGCGTCAGCGCCGCGACGATCTCGGCTGGCGGCGTGTCCTGAAGCATGATCTCCGCGACGCCCATGGCCTTCAGCGCCTCGGCATCCTCGTCGGGCATAACGCCACCCGCAACGACGATCATGTCGTCCGCGCCCTTCTCCTTCAGCAGAGCGAAGATCTTCGGAAACACGGTCATCTGGACGCCCGACAGGAGGCTGACGCCGAGGATGTCGACGTCCTCCTGCACTGCTGCGGTCACCACTTCGTCCGGCGACCGGTGCAGACCCGAATAGACGACGTCCATGCCGGCGTCCCTCAAGGTGCGCGCCACCACTTTTACGCCACGGTCGTGGCCGTCCAGCCCGACCTTGGCGAGCAGCACGCGGATGCGCTGGCCCATGACGATCCTCCCTGTAGTCTTCCGAATTTCGTATACGGTACACGAATTGAGGTCGAGAGCAACAGGTTGCGTCGACGTAGGGTCGCGTCTAATTGCCGATCGCCCAGCCGCGCGGGGAAAAGCTGTGTTGTCGGTGCACGTGGTCGCTCCAGCCTTGCACACAACCGCGGCCTGGAAGAGAACAGGCAAAGCCGGTTTCATTGTCGCACCGATTAAGAGACGTGGACTGCTGGTGCGTCCAACGTTAACAGCGGTACACTCGCAGAATGCGCTGTACCTCTGCACCGTGGGACGGGCGTGTGGCCCAGTCCCTAGGCACCCTCGGAGCCAAGCAATCCAAGTTCCAACATTCGTCCTCACCGTCGATCATTCAGACGGCTGCAGGCGCCGGCACATCCGCAAAGAGTTTTCCAGCGCCATCGCTGATGTTTCGTTCGTCGAAGGGTTTCGACCGGAGTGCAAACTCGTCGGTGCCGCCTACTCGCGGTGGCGCAATGTATTGTTTTCAAAACGCAGCATGAGCGCGACGGAAATTGCCGTCTATCTCGGACACCGGAAGATCTGGAAGGCCATCTGTGATCAGCAACATGAGGTCGCACTCATATTGGAGGACGATGCTGCTATAATTGATCATGCAGATTTCGAGACCGCACTTCAGAACGCCCACGACACGCGCACCTGGGACATCCTGAATTTTTTCGACTACAAGCCCAAACCTATTAAGTATGTGCAAGAGTGGTGTGGTCTGACCATCGTCGACTACAAATATCCGGCCTCGGGTTGCGTTGCCTATCTCATCACCAAAGACGCGGCGACGAAGCTGCTTGAGCGAAAGTCGATCTACCGGCCGGTGGATGAGGACTTGTCGTGGTGCTGGGAATTTGGACTGCGCGTACGCTCTGTCTCCCCAAATGTCTGCGCAGAACAAAGCGACCGGCTCGGTGGATCGCTCATCGAGCAAGATCGTGCAGCAGCAAGGTTCAAAACGCCGCTTGTGAGACGTTTCATCGGGCTCGTGCAGGCGGCCGTGAAACAGGTCTGCGCACGAAGACATCTAGCCAAGATAATTGCGGCCGAGCGTTCGGGTTCGTCATAGTTTCGGACGGCCCCCGCACATCCTGGTTCGGGTAGGACCTCAGGACGCCCAGCGCTTTTGCCACCTCCAGTTGTTCACGCATGCCCCTCCAGTGCTTCTGACGGCCGGTGAGGAGGCCGAACAAGCGACGTCTTGCAAGTTCGATCCTTCGCCAGACAGAAAGCTGCGGCATCGACGCACGGACCAGTTGGCGCCGCTCGCTCGGCAAATAATCGAGAAACAACCCCTGGAACGGGACTGACGCCGTCCAGGGTTTCAGCTGGCCGCAGAAATGCACAATGCTGGGGTATTCGGGTCGCAGTCCGACATCGTACTCATGAAACCGTCCAGCGTGAAAATTCCATAGCCTGTCGACCATCTTCACGCGCCCGCGCGCGAGCTCGTTCAACACGGACTGATCCTCGCAGATCAACTTGCCTGCCAGCATTCGCGCCCGGGCGAGCGCACCAAAGCCCGACATCCGCCAAAGCTCCAGATCCAGAACCATGACCCCGCTGTTGAAATAGAGCCCCATCGACGTTCGGGTTGCGGCAAGTTCGGCTTGCGAAATGAAGTCGTCCGGCGTTGCTGCGAGCAAGGCACCATCCAGGTCGAGCGCCCACAGTGGCTTCAGATCGCCCAGAATGATGGTGTCTGCGTCGAGCCAGATCACCCGATCATAGTTGGGGAGCACCATGTCCAGAGCGAGAGGTGCATAAGCTGCGCGCGAGAGGTGGCAGGAATTGATCGATGCAGCTTCAAACAGCTTTGGATCGATTTCCATGATCCGCCACGATCCATCGGATGGAAGCTGATCTTCGAGCAAGCCAAGGTCGCCGTCGTCGAGCCCGATCGCCAACACAATGAGCTCGACGTCCGGCGAGTTTCTTCGCATCGAGCGCAACATTGCCAAAAGGGGAAGCACAGCATTGCTGTCTGCGCCCGTGACCACCACCGGGCGATTCGGTGGCGTCTCGCGATTTCGATCACCGTCCTGCGTCACGATGCGACCACTTCCAGCGCGCTTTTGATCTGCACCGATCGCTGCACCTCGCCATACTGGCGGATCACCCAGTCTCTCGATGCCAACAGGTTGGCGCGTTCATCGGCTGCATCAGTAAGGACCCTTGCAAGAGCGTCCGCAAACTGATCGGCAGTTTCAGCTGGATGATAATGAACGCCCGCCTCGGCGCCGAGGCCCTCCATGGCCTTCGCGGTGGCAACTATCGGACGTACGGCCGCCATCGCCTCCAGGATCTTCAGCCGACTGCCGCCTCCGGTCTGAAGCGGTATCGCGATCACGCCGGCCGATCGGTAAATCGGAACCAGATCATCGACATCTGCCGATAGTCGGTGCCCCTCTGACGCGACCATCCTTGCCAACCGCCGGCGAGGTCGCCGCCCGCAGATGTGAAGGGTCGCGTGAGGGAGCCGCATCCGCAGGCGCGGCATCACGTCTTCGACCAACATGGTCACCGCTTCGACGTTGGGCGGATAGGCCAGGTGTCCAACGAAAAGCACTTCGCTCGTCATGCTGTCGTGAGGTGCGGCGCGCGCGTGCTCTGCCCAGTTCGGTATGGGGTTCGGAACGATCCGCACCGCCCCGCTGCCCACAATCGCCAGCAGGCGTTCTCGATCGTCTTGCGAGCATACCCAGATTTGCGACGCGACCTTGTTAGCGAGTCTTTCAGCGGACTGGCAGGCGTTCCAACGCCCTTGCAGGAAGATGGACACCAGCGAACGGACGGCACGCGGAATTCTGGCGCGATCGATGTCTTCGCGCAGCACGCTCTCGATGTTGTGCATATCGATGATGATCGGCAGTTTTCGATGGGCGGCTCGCAGCGCGACGGCGGCCTGCAGAAGCTGCACACCTTCAATGAGAACCAACTCTGGTTTCATACTTCCGCAGGTTTCGACCAGGGACGCGACGTCCTCGGCCATGAGCGGTGCGACCGTATCGGCCATACCGCGCGCTGCAGGGTCGCGTCTGAGATAAACACGCCGAGGTGTTGCGGAATGCAACTTTGACAGCGCCGCAAAGTTAGCCCTATTGCGCAGCGGCGCTCCGGACGGCGTAGCCGAATCTTCTCTCAAAGCGACCTGGACGAATGCCATCTTTTTCCTGTTCCGGCGTACCAAGAATCATCCACCAGACATGGAAAACACACGACATCCCAGAGGGCATGGGGTATCCGCAAAGCTGGGTAGAGTTAAATCCCGGCTGGGATTACCGCCTGTGGACAGACGAGGATCTGCTGGCCTTCATGGTTCAGCAGCGACCTGATCTCGTCGACCTCTACCTGTCCTACTCCCGCCCTGTCCAGCGAGCCGATCTCGCTCGGTATGCGATCCTTGAAGCGTTTGGTGGGCTGTACGCAGACATCGATACGCGATGCCTCGCCTCATTGGAGCCGATCGCTGGCGATCGCAGGGTAATCCTCTGCGAGGAGCCTGCGCGCCATCACGAACCCGCCCGTGTGCGGGGCATGGAGCGACTGTACTTCAACGGCACGATGGCAAGTCCTCCCGGCCACCCGTTCTGGAAGCAAGTCATCGACATGTGCTGGACGATGCGGGACCAGCGAGATCGTGACGTTCTGGACACAACGGGCCCGATCCTTCTGACGAGCGTCATTGAGCGATGGACGGACAAGAGCAGTCTGTCGCTGAACTCCTGCGGACTTTTTGCAGAGACGGATGTACACGGGCAGAAGTCAACTCAAGAGCCCTACGGCTCTTACGGCCATCTGCGACTGTCTAACCATCTCTGGAGAGGCAGCTGGTTCGAGATCAAGAGGCCCAATCGATGGCGCCGCAAGATGGCGCGGGTCCGTCAGGTCCGCGATCGGTACTTCAGTGGTTCGAAGGTGGATCCTGAAAAGGCTTTGGGTCTGCTCGACAAGACATTTTTGGAACGCCCTGTGCCGTCGGACGATTGCTTCCTCGTCCTGATCCCCGTCAAGAATGCGGAAGCGCACCTGCCACGCTGCTTCCAACTCCTAAGGTCGCTCGATCATCCTCACGACCAATTGCACGTTCGTTTTGGGCACGGCGACAGCAGCGATGCGTCACGCCGACTGCTTGAGAGCTTTATTGCGACCCACGGCAACCAATTTGCCTCTGCGTCGATCGTGGATACCGACAGGAATGCGCCCACTTTGCGGCGAAAGAGGCGTTGGAAGCCCGAGCTGCAGCGCAAGCGTCGCGCAGGCATCGCCATGGCCCGTAACGACCTCCTGGAGAGGTCTCTCGATGACGCACATGATTGGGTGCTGTGGATCGATGCCGACGTCATCGACTATCCGCCAAACATCATCGACCAGTTGCTGGCTGCCAAGGCCAAGATCGTGGTGCCACATTGCGTGTTGGAGCCCGGCGGTCCGACATTCGACAGGAACAGTTTCCTGTCGACCGCAACACCGTCACGCGTCGAACTTTACCGGCACGTAAGCCACGGCCTGCTACAGCCCCCGCCCTATTGGGACTACCGCCGGCATATGGAAGACCTGAAATATCTCGACCGCGTGCCCCTGGACGGAGTTGGCGGCACTGTCCTCTTGGTCGATGCAAATTGCTACCGCGCGGGACTGTACTTTCCGGAAGTCCCTTACAGACATCTGATCGAAACCGAGGCTTTCGGTCAGATGGCTCGTGATGCTGGCATCACGCCGGTCGGCCTGCCAAACGTCGAGGTTGTTCACAGCGCCAGCTAGCGGAGACGACCGCTCGGCGTACTGCCAGACTGTCACCGCGCGGTTCTCTTGCTTGATGCGAAATCATGAGCGTGCGGCTTGCCTGCCTTATGGGTCGGTGGGATCAGAACGCCGAGCTAACACCTTTTTGCTTGGCCGCCTGAAAAGAGGCGTAGGCAACCGAAAATCGGGGACTGCATTTGCCGGGAACATCGGGATGATGGGTGCGTACTGGTGCCTGTCCGCGGGCGGCTTCTGCCAAATCGATAGAACAGCCACTGGCCGCAACAGCTAGCCGCGCAGCCCCCCGGGCGCCGAACTGGGTGCCGGCTGGAACGTGCACCGTGAGGCCGGTGACGTCCGCTATCGTCTGCGACCACCGTTCGTTGCGCGCGCCTCCGCCGACGAGGACGAGTTCACGACCGCCGAAGGAAAGCGCATCGAGGAGGTCGGCCATCGCGAAGGCGACGCCCTCGACGACCGCGCGGAACATGCAGGCGCGATCGTGGATGGGGGTCAGACCGCTGAACTGGGCCCGTGCGGTCGGATCGACCACCGGAGCTATGATCCCGCTTTCGGACAGGTAGGGCAGATAGGTCAGGCCGCGGGCGCCCGGCGGCGCGGCGTCGAGCATGGCGTCGAGCGCTTCGTAGCGACGGGGATCGGAAGCCAGATCCGGCGCGAGCGTGCCGAAGGCCCAGTCCAGATTGGAGGTGCCGGCAACGTTGAGCATGGCGCGATACCAGCGTCCGGCCGGCAGCGTAAACAGCAGCCCGACGTCGCGCGGCTCGAAGATCGGGCGATCGTGCAGCACTCCCACCATGCAGGCGGTCCCCAGAACGGCAACCGCGGTGTTGGGCTCCAGCGAGCCGGTCCCGAGCACCGTCGCGGCGACATCACCGGCGCCGACCGCGACGGGAAGACCGGCAGCAAGGCCGACCCTCGACGCAACGGCGGGTGCAAGCCCCCCGGCCCGGGCTTCGCTGTCGAAGACCGGCGGCAGGAGATGCGCGTACGACTCGAGGCCAAACAGCGAAATCATCTCCTGCGAGCGGTCGCGTTGGACGGCAGACCCTGGAAGCACGGCCGCCTCCGTGCGATCGGTGCCGATCGTTCCGGTGAAGCGGAAGCGCAGATAGTCCTTGAGCGAGACGACATGAGCCGCCGCGGCAAGGACATCAGGCTCGTTTTCGGCGAGCCACGCCATGACGGGAAGCGTACAGCCCTGCTGCATCACGGAGCCTGACGACAGGAATATGCGGCTCATGAAATTCGGTACGGCGGCGACGTGTCTGTCGATGAGCGCCTGGGCGCGGCTGTCTTCCCAGGTGATGCCCGGACGCTGGGTCCGGCCGTGTTTATCGAGTACCCACGCGCCGACCATGGCGGCAGAAAGACCAAGCCCGCCAATCGATTTCGGATCGACTCCAGATTCGCGGACGACGCGTCCCAGAACCTCCAGTGCCGCCTCGTAGGCCATCTCGGGATCGATCTCGCTCCAGCCGGCATGCGGACGGTTGACGACCGTGGCGATCTCCGCGACAGCCAGCTCGCGCCCCTGCAGATCGAAAAGACCGGCCTTGGTCTGCGATGTTCCTGCATCCAGCCCGAGGAAGAAAGGACCGGTCATGCCGGCCGTCCCGCATGGTCCGCGAACCGGGAGCGCGACAGTTTCATCGCCTCCCGCGCTGCCGGGTCCGGCCTGTGCGTCCGTGCAATTTGCACCGACGTCGCGATCAACTCGTCCAGATCGCGGCCGCTTGCCGCGCTGCGCGCGAGGATGGCCGCCCCGACCGCGGACGTGTCGCGTTCGGCGACGACGTGGACCTCGCGATCCAGTGCATCGGCGATGATCTGGCACCAGGCCGGCGACTGGGCGCCGCCTTCGGCGAGATGGATGCGGTCGAGGCGAACGCCCTCCGCTTCAAAGCTCTCGAGAGCCGCGCGAATGTTGAAGGCGACTCCCTCATAGACGGCCCGAACGAGCTCGGATGCGCCATGACTGACGTTCAGCCCGCCGAGCACGGCCGACCGCGACGGGTCGTTCCAGGGCGTCCCCGCGCCTTCGAGGAACGGCAGGAAATAGGCTCCGGATGACCCGGGGGGCGCGCGCTCCACCAGACGCTCCAGGTCAGCGAAACTCGGCCGCCGGCCGAGGAGACCTTCCGCGATCCTGAGCAGCCATTCGATGGACAGCCCGCCCGCAGGGATCAGGCCGAGCCAGAGCTCGCGATCCGGTGTCACATGGGCCATGCGCCAGAGACCCCGGGCCGCGCCCGCAGGACGGTTCGCGACCGCTGCGACCACATGTCCGGCCGTACCGAGCGTGACCGCAGCCGTGCCCGTGGCAAACGCCCCGCACCCGACTGCCAGAGCGCCGGTATCGCCTGCGCCCGGAGCGACGCCGAGCCCCGCCGGCAGTCCGGTCTCGCTCGCGGCAAGCGGCGTGATCGTGCCGGCGATGCGGGCGGAAGGCCCGATGGGAGAAAGCTGGTCGGCAGCCACTCCGGCAAGGTCGATCAGGGCGCCGTCCCACTGCCGCGCGGTCAACCCCATGAGAGACGTCGCCGACGCCTCATTGGCGTCCGTCGCGCGGGTGCCGGTCAGACGCCAGAAGATATAGTCCTTCACCTGGAAGATGGAGCGGGCACGCGCCATCAGCTCAGGCCTGTTGCGATTCAGCCAGATCAGTTTCGGCAGGACAGCGATCGGCGACATCGGCGAGGCCGTCACCTCGAGCGACCGGGCGTGGAACCTCTCGAGCTCCAGCGCCTCTTCGATCGCTCGCTGGTCGAGCCATATCAGGCTGCGTTCGAGGACATCACCGTTGGCATCCACGAGCACGATGCCGTTCAGCTGCCCCGACAGACCTGCCGCCGCGATGGGCGCATCGCCCAGGATTGCCACCAGCCGCCGCGTCGACTGGCAGAGCGCCTGCCACCAGTCTTCGGGCACCTGCTCGGCGCGATCGGCCGAAGGCTTGTGGGTCTCGTATGGCGCCGTCGCGTGGGCAACGACGCTGCCATCGAGGGTGAGAGCGACGACCTTGATCGCCGACGTGCCGAAGTCGATGCCGAGCGTCAGCGTCTCAGACACCGCGACGCCCCTGCTGATAGATGATGGCGGCCACAGCGATGACGAGGCCCTGGACGATAAGCTTGCCGGGCTGGTCGACGCCGAAGACCGTCAGCAGATTGAGCACCATCACAAGCAATGCAGTGCCGAGCATCGTGCCGATGGCGCTGCCCGCCCCGCCGCCGAACACCGCTCCGCCGAGAATGACGGCCGCGATCGAGCTCAGCACATAGTCCGCGCCGAGGTTCAGCGAACCCACGCCAACGAGACCGGAGAGGATGAGCCCGCCGCTTGCCGCGAACAGCCCACTGAGAACGTGGGAAATGAGCAGCGTGCGGTTGACCGGGATCCCGGAATAGGTGGCCGCCGACGGGTTGTCGCCGGCCGCGAAGATATAGCGCCCGAGCGTCAGCCGGCGCAGCAGGATCCACGCCAGAATGCCGAAACAGAGCCAGACGATGCCTGAAACCGGCACGACCCCGATGCGCCCGCGGCCGAGCCATTTCACGAGCTCGGCCATCGAACTGCCCGGCGCGCCGCCCGAATAGAGGAAGCCGATGCCGGTGATGATCGCCGCCGTGCCCAGCGTCACGACGACGGCCGACGCGCGCAGCACCGTCACCAGCAGTCCGTTGACGAGGCCGATCAGGAGCCCGGCGCCGAGCGCAACCGCGATGACGAAAGCCGGCGGATAGCCGTTCCACATGGCGTGCGCGACAATGAGGTTGACGAAGGCGATGACCGCGCCGACCGACAGGTCGAGCGACCGGTTCGCCACCACGAAGGTCTGCCCGAGCGCGACGATGCCGAGCGGTGCGGCCTGGCGCAGCAGGATCATCAGGAAGGGCAGCGACAGGAACTGCGGCTGTGTGAAGGCGGCGAAGACGCAGACCGCGATGAGCCCCCAGAAGGCCGGTGGCAGCGAGATCAGGAAGCGCTTCACAGCCCCGCCTCCTTGCGCCGGAACAGGCTGACGGCCAGCACGAGCATCGAGCCCTTCACGATGAACTGGTAGTAGGGCGACACGCCCGCGAGGTTGAGCCCGTTGTTGAGGATGCCGATGATGAGCACGCCCGCCACGGTCCCGATCGGCCCGCCGACGCCGCCCGACAGGAGCGTCCCGCCGAGCGCGGCGCCGAGCACGCTGTCCAGCCCGAGCGCGCTGCCGACATTGGGATCGCCCGAAGCCAGCCGCCCTGTCAGATAGGCTCCGGCAAGCGCCGCCATCAGGGCGGAGATGACATAGGTCGAGACCCGGATGCGCGGCGCGCGGATGCCGCTCATCCAGGCGGCCTGCGGGTTCTGGCCCGTCGCGTAGAGCCGCACGCCGTAGACCGTGCCATGGACGAGCCAGATCGCGGCGGCCGTTGCGGCGAGGATCCAGTAGAAGCCTACCGGCAGGCCAAGGAACGTGCCCGACGCCATGCGCACCAGGATGCGCGGCGCGATGCCGCCCGGCGTCGGCAGCAGAAGCAGCGCGATGCCCTGAACGATCGAACTCGTCGCCAGCGTCATGATGATCGGGTGCACGCGAAGGTAGACGCAGCCCCAGCCATTGACGAGGCCGACCAGTGCTGCCGCCCCGAAGGCGAGCGGAATCTTGACCGGATCGGCAAGGTCGAGCGTCAGGATGGCGGACGACAGCGAGATGACGGCCCCGACCGACAGGTCGAAGCCTGCGCCGAGCAGCACGAAGGTCTGGCCGAGCGAGACCAAGAACAGCGGCGCCAGCTGACCGGCAAGGTTGGAAAGGTTGGTCGCGGAGTAGAAGGTCTGCGGCACGACTATCGCCAGGATGACCAGCATCGCCGCGAGGATGGCATAGGACAGCGCCGCCCCGCGCTGGCGAAACCAGAATGCATCCTCGAGCATTCGCGCGGCGATGCCGCGGCGCCGGGTCTGTGGCTCGGCGCTCACGCAGCCTCGCTTTCGACGGCCGGCAAGGCCGCGCGCAGCAGCGCATCCTCGGTCGCGTCCCGCGCGTCCATCTCGGCCACGATCGCGCCGTCGCGGATGACCAGCAGCCGATCGCAGAGGCCTATCAACTCGGGCAACTCACGCGAGGTCACGAGAATGCCGCGACCCTCGCGCGTGAACTCGCGCAGCTGGCGATAAATCTCTCGCTTGGCGCCGACATCGACGCCGCGCGTCGGCTCTTCGCAGAGCAGCACCTTGGCGCCGGCCAGAAGCCAGCGGCCGAGCACGACCTTTTGCTGGTTGCCGCCCGACAGGTCGATGACGGGCGTGCGCGCGTCCGGAGCTTTCACCGCGAGCCGCTGCATGACGTCAGCGACGCGCGCGCCCAGACGTGGGACCCAGGACAGAAACGGACGGCGCGCGATCGCCGCGCTCGCCATGTTGGCCCCGATGTCGAGCGACAGGAACAGCCCGTCATCCTTCCGGCTCTCCGGCACGAACCCGATACCGGCCGCCATGCGCTGCCGCGCCGAGCGGGAGGCGATCGGCGCTCCGGCCAACTCAAGCGCGCCGGATCGGGCGGTATCGAACCCGGCCAGCAGGCGCATCAGCTGCTGCTGGCCCTGACCCTCAAGCCCCGCGATGCCGACGATCTCGCCTTCGCGAATATCGAGAGACAGCGGTGCCGGCACACGATCCCCGACCAGCGCATCCGCACGCAGCAGGACCGGACCGAGCGTCTCGGCGCGCGGCTCGAACAGTTCCTCGATCGGCCGTCCCACCATGCCCTGGATGACGTCGTCCACATTCGTCTCGGCCGTCGGCACGCAGCGAACGAAGGCGCCGTCCTTCATGATGGTGACGTCGTCGCAGATCGCGAAGACCTCGCTCAGCCGGTGCGAGATGTAGAACACGCACTTGCCTTGCGCCGACAACCGCCGGATCAGCGCGAACAGCGTCTCCACCTCGTGCGAGGCAAGCGCTGCCGTAGGCTCGTCGAAGATGAAGACGGATGCATCCGCCAGCACGCCCTTGGCGATCTCGACCATTTGCTGCTGGCCGACACTGAGCGAACCGACGCGGCGGTCGGGATCGATGCGCAGATCGAGCGCGGAAAGTGCCTGCTGCGTGCGCTCGCGCATCACACGTGCCGACAGCGCCCTTCCCTTTTCGACCTCGCGCCCGAGGAACAGGTTCTCGGCCACCGACAGGTTCGGCAACAGCGAGAATTCCTGGAAAATGGTTGATATGCCGGCGTGTTGGGCATCGCGCGGATGGTGGAAGGAAACGATTTCGCCATTGAGCCTGATGGCGCCGGAATCGGGCCGGAAGACACCCGACAGGAGCTTCATCAGCGTCGACTTGCCGGCCCCGTTCTCGCCCATCACGGCATGAACCTTGCCGGCATGGCCGACCAGCCGCATGGACTTCAGCGCCTGCACGGCGCCGAACGACTTGCTCAGATCATCGACTGCGATAAGGGGGGATTGAGCCGCCATCGGATCCGTTCGTGCAGCCATGCCGCGCCCATCTTGCGCAGCGGGTGACACAGAGCCCGCCAGTCTAGCGACCGGCGGGCGTCGTGTCTCGCGATGCGATCAGTTACCGTAAAGCTCTTCGAGCTTGTCGTCCGGCAGGATCGAGCCGACCCAGTAGGAGTCGTTCAGGTCGGGGCGGTAGAGCGTGTCGAGATCGGCCGAAGTGTAGGGCTCGGCGACCACCTTGTACTCGTTGTAGACCTCCTGGCCGTTGAGCACGGCAACGGCTGCCGCCACGCCTTCGGCGACCATCCAGGTCGGGTTCTGCGGCGCGATGGAATCGAAGCCGGCGGCCTGGTTTTCCTTCCAGGCTCCGAAGAAGCCGTTATTGGCCTCGCCGGTCATCGGCACGAGATCGCGGCCGAGTTCGTTGAACACCTCGATGCAGGCCTGCGTCATGGCGCCGCCCGACGACCACACGCCGTCGATCTGCGGATGGGCGAGCGCGAGGCTTTCGCAGGCCTGGCGGCCCTGGTCGTAGGCCCACTGCGCATAAACCTCGCCGACGACCTCGATGCCCGGATGCTGCGCGAAGACTTCCGCCGCGCCGGCCCAGCGGTCGGTGTCGACCGAGATGCCCGCAATGCCGCGCAGAGCGATGACCTTGCCTTCGCCGCCCATCGCCTCGGCCAGGAACTCGCCGCCATCGCGGCCGAACTTCACCTGGTCTGCGAGGATGCGCACCGTCGCCTTTTCCGTCTCGGCATCGGCAGCGACGATGATCACCGCGACGCCCGCATCATAGGCCTTTTCCAGAACCGGCACGACGGCGACCGGAGAAGTCGGGTTGATGACGATCGCATCGACGCCCTGCGCCAGCATGTCCTCGACGTCCGCGACCTGCTTCGACGGATCGAAGTTGGCGTCGGTCACGATGTAGCGCTCGATCTCGGGGAACTGGTCGGCGCGCCACTGCGCTTCCTCGAGCAGCTGTACCACCCAGCTGTTGCCGGTAAAGACGTTCGAGAAACCGATCGTGTACTTGCCGTCGCGCCGCGCCTCGTAGCGCGAGGCATCGACGACCGTCGCGCCTTCGGCGGGTCCGAGGCCAGGATGAAGCGTCACCTCCGTCTGCGCATGGGCAGCGGAGGCGAGAAGCAGGGTCGCAAGCGCGGTACCGAAAACCTTCATTGTCATTCCCCTTTCGCGTTGGCCGACCGCCTCTCCCCGTTCCTCATGGGCAGGCCGTCAGCCGACTTCAGTCGGGAAAACTTTAACACCGCGCCGCAAAATGTAAAGATTTTCCTCTGACGCTTTTAAAAGGACAAGTATCTGAAAACACTGATGAAAATTTCTCGCAAATATTTTCATCATGCGAGCTCGGCGCTTTGACCCCGCGCCAGCCCCGCCTTGATCTTCATCAACAGTCCGTCCCGGTCGAGGTCTGCGGACTGGCCGATGTGGAAGGACAGCAAGCCGATGACGTAGTGGTAGGCGAAATGCGAGATCGACGGCGTGTAGATGTCGATCTCCTCGAAGACGGACATCTCGATGAGGATGTCGGTCTTGCGCGACAACGGCGTATGCGGCGCCGTCAGACCGACTACCGTCGCGCCCTGCCGTCGCGCCATGTCGGCGGCATCCAGGACCTCCTGCGATCGCCCGGTATGCGAGATGCAGATGGCGACGTCGCCCTGTCCGAGCAGGCTCGACGCGATGCGCATGAAATGGGAATCCGCAACATAGGTCGATTCAAGCCCCAGCCGCATGAAACGCATCGCGGTCTCCGCAGCGATGAGGCCCGAGACCGCGACGCCGAACGTTCGGATCCGCCGCGCCGAGCGGATCGCGCGGATCGCATCCACCAGCGCCTCGGCATCGAGCCGCGTGAAGGTCGAATTCAGCGAGGCGACGATCTGCTGGAGATAGAGATACTCCAGCCGTCCCTCGGCAATCTCGAGTTCGCCCAGCGCCTGCACCGACTGGTGGTAGTACGGGCTCTGTGCGCTCTTGGCCTGCGCGACCGAGAGCTTGAGTTCGCGAAAGCCATCGACCTCGAGAAGGCGGCTGAAGCGGGTCAGCGAAGAGGCTGAAACGCCGGCCGCCTGCGCGACCTCGGTGATCGATCCGCGCAGGAAGAAATCGGCATCCGCGAGAATGAGATCGGCGATCCTCCGCTCGGCCTTTTTCAGGTCCGGATAGATCTTCGTGATGCGGCTGAAGACATCGTTCATGGTCGATCCCGGCGCTGAGGCGTGGCGATGGGATCGGTATGGATCACGTCAGCTTTCCGCGCAAATCTCCCGCAGCGCGCGCGACATGTTCTCCACGAAGATGGACAGCATCGCCTCGCCCTTTTCTGCGGTGGCAAGGGTGGCATCTCCGAAGACGCCGCTCTTGCTGAGATCGCCCATCGGGCGGCCGCCCTGGAAGTATCCGCGATCCCGCTCGGGATATTCGCGAACCGCCTTCGACATGTCGACCAGATGCGGCGCAACCGCCAGCATCAGGGAGGTCTCGAATTCGCAGGCATGCACGATGCCGTGCCAGGTGGGGCTTTCGCAATGCTCGGCCATGACCGCGCCGAGATCGGGATAGAACAGCCGCCAGACCTTGACGCCGGCATGGTCCCAAAGCCGGCGCGAGGCATATTTCATCGTGGCACCGTTTGCCTCGTGCCCGTTGATCAGGAACACGTGCCGTACGCCGTGGCGAGCCAGGCTTTCGGCGACCTGCACGATGACGTCCTCGAGCGTGCGCGATTCCACCGTCACCGACCCCGGCGCATCGCGCCAGACCCAGGAATAGCCGAAAGGCATCGCCGGCATCACGGTCGCGCCGGTCGCCTCCGCGACGCGCGTCGCCAGCGCTTCGGCCAGGATGATGTCAACGCCGAGCGGCAAATGATGGCCGTGCTGCTCGGTGGCGCCGAGCGGCAGGATCACGGCTGGAAACCGGGCAATGCGCTCGGCAAAGGCGTCACGGCTGAGATATTTCGCTTCGACGGTCATTGGGTCTCGCGCTTGGGCAAATCGGAAAAGGTCAGAACCGGGCAAGCCAGCGAACCGGGTTCGCCTTGAAGATTGTATCGATGATGGTTGGATCGATGCCCTCGTCGCGCATGCGCGGGATGAATTTCGTCGCGATGAACGCGAAGCCCGGTCCGCCACCATAGCCGGCAAGGTAGGAGGCGCGACCCATGTCGCCCGAGATCATCAGGCGCTCGGCGTGGCCAGCCTCGACGAGCGCCTTGATGCAAGTGATGCGAACCGAATCCGGGTGGTACTTGACCTTCGACACGCCGTCGAAATGAACCGTGGCTCCGCGCCGCGCGATCGACGCGTGGTACCAGGGATCGGGGTTGCGATCGCTATGGCCCACGACGACGATCTCGAGATCGACCCCTTCGCTCTCGAGGATGTCGAGCATCTCGAGCCCCATCGTGCCGGCCTCGGTATGCAGCCAGATCGGCGCGCCCGTTTCCTTGTGCGCACGGGCCACGGCGCGGGTGGTCTTCTCCTCCAGCGCATGGATGAAGTTGTACGACCCGCCGGACTTCAGATGCCCCGCCTTGTGCGGGCCGCCGTCCATGCCGCTGAGCACGTCGCCGACAAGCTTGTCGACGATGCCGTTGAGCGGCGTCGTCTCGACCCAGAGCGGGAAATACGCGGCCTTGTTGAATCCGCTCACCGCGACGACCGGCACGCCCGCTTCCGCCGACATCCGCGCCATGGCCGATGGATCGCGTCCGTAGTCGAGCGTGGTTGCCTCGACCAGGAGCGTGCCACCGCACTCCTTGAAGATCATGAGTTCGCGCAGCGAGCACTCATAGCTCGAAAGCTCCAGGTCGCGATCCTTCTGGACGGCGGGCGGGCAGGTGATCAGGTGCTCATGCGTGTAGATCAGCCCGAGGCCCTCGGGGTCGATGTCTTCGAGCACGGTACGGATCTTGGCCATGCGCCTCTCGCTTCGATGCGCCCTGATGGCGCCCTCGCCGCAACCTAGCAAAAGAGTCAGTCATTGCAATTATTTTCGTGATGCAATTTGATGCCTACACAAGTCCGATTTCATTGGCATAATCGTTGCGAAAATCATTTTCATATGGGAGTGCATACATGGCTTTCGTGCGAACCGTCAGCGGCGACATCGACCCAAGTGCCATGGGCGTCACCTACGCGCACGATCACATCTACTGCATCCCGCAGCTCTGGAAGGAAAAGGGCGACGTCGATCTCCTGCTCGACAGCCCCGAGGCGTCGCAGGCCGAGTTGGAGCTGTTCGCAAAGGCCGGCGGCCGCACGATCTACGATGCGACCGCGATCGACTACGGCCGCGACGTCGGCGTCGTGAAGCGCATCGCGGATGCAGCCGGCGTTCAGATCATCGCCACGGCGGGCTTCAACAAGGCGATCATGTGGCCGGGCACCTTTGCCGCGAAGGGCGAGACCTTCGGCAAGTGGATCGCGTCTCAGAGCCGCAAGGGGCTTGCCGATCACGTCGTCGCCGAGGTTACCGAAGGCATGGACGGCACCGACATCCGCGGTGGCGTCGTGAAATTCGGCACGGGCTACAACACCATGACGGAATCCGAGACCAAGGTGCTGCTCGCCGTCCTTGATGCGCACAAGGAGACCGGCGCGCCGGTCCATTCCCACACCGAGCTCGGCACGATGGCGCTCGAACAGCTCGACCTCGTCCGCCAGGAAGGCGTCGACCCGGCCCGTCTCACCATCGCGCATCTCGATCGAAACCCCGATCCCTGGCTTCACCGCAAGGTTGCCGAGACGGGTGCGTTCTTCTCCTTCGATGGCATCACTCGTGTGAAATACTATTCCGAGGACGTGCGCACGCGCTGCATTCTCGATCTCGTTCGCTGGGGCCATGAGGACCAGGTGATGGTCGGCGGCGACATTGCCCGCCGCACAATGTTTGGAAGCTATGGCGAGGGCGGTCTGGGCATGGGCTTCATCCTGGAAAAGTGGGTGCCGCGCTTCATCGAGGAAGCCGGCGAAGCCGGCTTCGACGGAGAGAAGCTGGTCCACAAATTTTTCGTGCAGAACCCGCAACGCGCCTTCGCATTCCGCGGCTGACTGCCCGGCCCCTTCTGTTCTCACGCCGCCTGATGGATGCCAAACAATGACATTCGACGAAGCCTTCGCGGCCCTGCCGCTTATTGCAATCCTGCGCGGGGTCGAGCCGACGAAGGTTGCTGCCATTGGCGAGGTGCTGGTCGATGCAGGCTTCAGGATCATCGAGGTGCCATTAAATTCTCCCGATCCTCTCAGGTCGATCGGGATCCTGGCGAAGCAACTGGCCGGTCGGGCTGTTATCGGCGCGGGGACGGTCCTGAAGGCGTCCGATGTCGGCGACGTCCAGCGCAGCGGTGGCCAGCTGATCGTTGCCCCCAATCTGGATCGACAGGTTGCAGAGGCCGCAAGAGAGCTGTCGCTGGCCTGGTGCCCCGGGGTTATGACGCCGAGCGAAGCCTTCACAGCCCTCGACCTTGGCGCGAAAGCCCTGAAAATCTTTCCGGCAGAGCTGGTTCCCCCTGCAGGCATTGCAGCTATGAGAGCAGTCCTGCCCACGGCTGCGAAGATTGTCATGGTAGGCGGAATAAAGCCGACCACAATGCAGCCCTATCGGAATGTGGGCGCCGACGGTTTCGGGCTGGGCTCAGCGCTTTTCAAGCCCGGGATGTCGACCGATGTCATCCGACAATCAGCTATCGACTTCCTGGCGAACTGGCTTTCGAGCGCCGACAGGCAGTGACGACCTCGATCTGGCAGGCCTATGCTGATCACAAATTCAGCGAAGGCCGCAGCGCCCAAGCCACAAAGGCACGTGCCGTGCGGGGCATTCCTGGCACGAGCGAATTCAGGCGTAATCATTGAAAACATAAAAAGTGGCTGGGGAACCTGGATTCAATCAGAGGACCAGCATAATGCTGTCTTTTCAATCTCTTAGCGATTCTTGCGCCGCGACTGTGGGGGCGTTTGGCGGGGGTGTCAACAATTGAAGCCGGGATGGTAGCTCACTGGGGACCTGTGCCTTGGTTGGCTCTTCAAGAGTGAGCGCTTCGATCTAGTGGTGAGCGTAAAGCCACGCAATCAGAAGTCCAAGCGTCCGGATCAAATGATGCGTCTTCTCAAAACGGTGGGAACACATAGAGCGCACTTGCACCCACCCGTCCCGGCCGAGATTATGCCGACGCTTACTTTGCGATTCTTCCCGGCTCGCGACGGAGACACGGATATGACCGAACTTGCGTTCCCGGCGCTATACAATGATGCTGATGCAGCATCAGCTAATGCACAGAAAGAATATCTTCGATTAATTAAGGGGGAATATGCTCTTCTTTTTGTTGCTGCCATACTGACTATGCAGACATTCAATAGCGTCCCATTCTATATTTTTTACGCGCTGATTTTTATTGTATCACTAGTTCTAATGTTGCTTAGGACGCTGAAGCGTCCAGACCAAGATTGGTATAAGTGCCGAGCCTTGGCAGAGTCTATCAAGACTGCAACCTGGCGCTACGCCATGCGAGCGGAGCCGTTTGATGATGCGCGAACGCAAGACGCGCGCCGTGACTTCCGGTCACTCCTGAAGGAAATATTCGACGCTAATCAGCATATTGGCGCTCGGATATCTGGTCTCAATCCAGATGGTCAACAGATGACGCCGTCAATGGATCAGATCAGAGACAAAGGATTGGAGGATCGCTGTAAAATATATCTCGATTCACGTATTCGAGATCAACGAACATGGTACAGAAATAAGTCTAAAAGCAACAAAAAGATAATGAATTTTTGGATCGGGGTTTGTGTTGTCGTATATTTAGCGGCGGCAGCTTCTGTACTTTACAGGATTAGTGACCCGGTTACCGTCCTTCCGATCGAACCATTGATCGTTGTTGCGTCGTCTATTGTTGGGTGGATGCAAATAAAGAAATTCTCCGAGTTGTCTTCTGCATATGCTCTCACTGCCCATGAAATAGGGATAATAGAAGGGCGTATGGTTGATATGATCGATGATGAGAAGTTCTCGCAGTTTGTTAATGAAGCCGAGCTGGCATTCTCCCGTGAGCATACCCAATGGGTAGCTCGCCAACAGCACGCATAGACGGAAGGATAGACCCATGGGCTACAAAGATCCGACGTATGTAATATTTGACGGCGACAATGATAAATGGGCCTACGCCTACATGAGAGGTTGGAGGAACAATGAAAAGGTCGACTTCGATTTCAGGGATGCTCATGAACTGGATTCAATGACTGGTCGCGCGCAAAGTGAGGCCTACGTAAAAGCTAACCTGAAAAAGCGCATGGAAGCTGCGGCTGCCGTTGTGGTGTTGGTCGGAGAGAAGACCAAATGGCTCTACAAGTACGTCAGGTGGGAGCTGGAGCTGGCGCTTGAACTTGGTCTTCCGATAATCACTGTCAGCTTGGACGACGCGCGTCAGGTCGACACCCGCTTGTGCCCGCCCATTATTCGTGAGCGGTGCATTGTGAACGTCCCGTTCAAGATGAGGGCGATCAAGCACGCGTTGGACAACTGGCCCTCTGAGTTTCGAGGGCTTAGCGCTGCGGAGCGTGCCGGAGGGCCGCGCTACTACAACGACAGCGTTTACAAGAATCTCGGGCTATAGCCTGGGGTTGACGGCGCAAGCCGACCAATAGCCTCTGGTGGCGGCAGCCTCCGGCCCCTCCTGGGGAGGGGGTGGAGGGTGGCGACAGGCCGAAGGCCCTCTTGGTCGGTGAAGAGCCGTCACCAGTCCGCCGGGCCCCGCCGACTATGCGGGAGGGAGGTGCTGGCCGAGACGGCCAGCAGGGCGAGACAAGTGGCTCGCCCGGCCTCCCGGAGCATCGTCGGTGGGAGCGGGATGGGGAACCCCGGGCGTCCTCCCCCCGTCACGAAATCGGAGCGATGCTGTGCCGGACCATGGGGCCGGCAGGCCGGGACGAATCCTTGAGGGCAGTGCGGCAAGGATTCGTTGGCCCCCGGCAGGGCTCTCGGAGAGCCGACGGCTATGGGAGCGAAGCGGAATAGCTGTAGTCGGTCACTACACCTGTTTTGACCACGCGCGCCGGCGGCCAATGATGTCTGGGATTGTCGCTACCCGGATATGCCTGATGGGGTTCCAGTTCATCCACCTTGAGACCTATGCGCGCAAGGCCGATCGTCATGGCCGGAACGTTGCATGGGTTCTCGATGAGGCGGAGCGAAAGGAGGCTGCCTGTCCGCATGTCTTGAACCCTCAGCCTCCCGAGGTGGTCCACGGTATGGCGCTGGCGGCTGTCAGGAATGCACATGATGATGCGGTCGCCGCTCATGTCGTAACGTTGAAGAACGGCCGGACGCGGGCGCTGAGATCCGACCAGAAGACGCTGGTCACGGTCGTCGCCAGCCATCCGGCGACCGTGGACGAGGTCTCGGGGAATCCTTCGATCGCTGCCGAAGTCGCCGCATGGGAAGCGCGCACCGTGGCATGGCTCGCTGGTCAGTATGGCGACGCGCTGCTGTCCGTCGTCCGGCACACCGATGAGGCCCACGCTCATCTGCATGCCTACGTTCTGCCTTCTGACTTGCGTGCCTCCCGGCTGCATCCGGGAGCGGAGGCGAAGCGGGCGCTGGTCGAAGCCGGGCCGCGTGAGGGGGAAGACGCCAAGGCTTTGAACCGTCGCGGTGACGCGGCCTACAAGGGCGCCTTCCGCGACTGGCAGGAGTCCTACTGGCAACACGTCGGGCTGCCGTCCGGCCTGACGCGGCTGGGACCCGCGCGACGACGGTTGACGCGGGCGGAATGGCACGCTGAACAGGTCGCCTGCCGCGCGGCGAAAGAGGCGGCCGACAGGGCGGCCGATATCGCTCGTCAGGCTTCCTCCCATGTAGCGGCAGCGCGTGCGGATGCAGCGGCGATCCTCGACGCCGCGAAGGCAGCGTCACAGGCAAAGATTGCCTCGGTCCGGGAGCATATTGAAACGGCGAAACGGCTACGCGTCGCCGTGCAGCAGGAGCACCGAGAAGCGCGCCAGGCATCGCAAGCGGCGCGGTTGCAGGCTCGGCGCATTCTGGATGCGGCGTCCGTCGAGGCCAGGCGGCTCCGCTCCTTCGGCAGCCGCCTTCGGCGCGTGTGGGATGGCCTCCGGATTTCCAGCATCAAGGCGTCCTTGCGCCGTGAGATGGCCGCCGAGGTCAAGCGCCTGACGGATCGCCTGAGGCGGGCTGCCGATCGACTGGGTGAAGAAGCCGGACGGCGTCGCGAAGCGGAACGACGCGCCGCTGATGCGTCGGCGTCCGCGCGGGCATTGGGCCGCGATCGGGATCGCCTACGGCATGAACTTGCCGCGCTACACGCCGACCCATCGCTCGGCTCGGCACCTGGATTCGCGCCAACGGGAAGGACGTCATGACGAAGACGATGAAGCGGAAGCGCTGCTGGGACGTTCGACTCGCGAGGGCCCGGCAAGCACGGCAGCGGGCCCGGAAGAGGCGCGCCGGCTGGCTGCTGATGTGGATCGTTTTCGTCCTCGCCTTCTTCTCCCCGGCCATGGTGCTCGCGCCGAAAGAGGTCCGCCATCAAGGCGTCGCAGCGTCAGGCACGATGCGCCACGAGAGTAGCCCGACGTCACAGTCGGGGCTGCTTGGGGTCGGTGCGCCCCTCGTCCATCGTCCGCGCATGTCCGGCAGATACGACAACTCCCGCCCGTCCCTGGCACGGCTTCTGCGAGACCTTCGCCGCCCGGCTGCGCGACAGGATGCCGCCGACATGCTCCTGTCGCGGCTGCCCACCGGTGAGGCTGGGCTTCGTGAGTGGGTTGCCGAACAGCTCGACGATGGCAGCCTGTCGGCGCTAGCGCTATGGGCGCGGCCGGGGATGGGGGATGATGAGATCATCGCCACGTGGAAGGGCGCGGCGCGGCGCGACGCCGCGCGGGAGGTTCCGGCTCCCACTTCCGCCTCAACTCCATGACAGGGCAGAGGAGGTCGTCCAGAAGATTGGGCTACAGCGCGTTTCCCTTCGTGTCTGACGTGGGCCCTCGCTTCGGATGGGTCAGCACACCGGGTGACCGAAAACCCCCCACTAGAATCGCCTGCAAATCGATCCTTTATGTCAACAATTGCAGGAGTCGGGTCGAATCCGGACGGACGGACGCCCGCCTCCTGCTGCGCAGCGTGGCCGTCCTGGGCACGGGCCAGAGTGACCGAACGCTCGTCGGTTCCGGCCGTGACTTGGCCAATTGCACGATGTGTCTCGGGGCACGTGGCGAGCGCTTCCGTACCTAGGGCGGCTCCATACCACAGGGGAGGCGCAGGCTCGCTTCAGGGATAGGGCTGGAAGACGTTCCCTTGGCCTCTGGCATGCATCCTCGTTTCGGGATGGGTCAGCACACCGGACGACCGAAAACCCCCCACTAGAATCGCCTGCAAACCGATCCTTTATGTCAACAATTGCCCGACCCGGCGTCGCGAGGGGGTGCCAGCGCCGGAAGGCCGGAAACGTCGCCCACCCCCTAGGCGGTCAGAATGACGGGTGCAGCCATCCCCTCCCTGCGGTCAGGGGCATCGGCTTTGGTGTGACTTGATGGAAACGGGGGCGCCTCATGAAACGCCGGGAGGGCCTTCGCGACCTCCCTCTCCACCCAGGGGAGGGGCGCAGCCCCGAACCCTTGGGTCGGTTGGACTATCTGAAAGATGGTCCAACCCCGTCGCCTCCGAACGAGCGGCGGCAGCGTGTCCGGCCTCGGGCGTGACGGCCCTCCCGGCTGCCGCGTCTGCGAGCATCTGCGCAGCCGTGGCCGCGTCTACGACCCGCCATTCCTTTTCTGTTCGCAGAAGCAACTCGCCAGTCGACGGAGACAGGCAGCCAATGACGGCCCGGCGCTCCTCCCCGTAGCCGGATTCCTTCGTGACGCGCAGCGGTATCGGCGGCAGCGGCACGGCTTCCTCGATCTCATCGCGCAGCCAGTCGAGCTCCGTCGGGTCGAGGTCTGCGTCGGCCCACAGGCCCATCGCGATGCCCGCATGCCATGCGAGGAACGCCGCGCGGTCGGATGCTTCTCCGGCTGCGGCAAGAGCCTCGTCGCGTTCGGTCGAGAATGGCATGGCGTCGGCCTCGCGCCGAAGGTCCGCCGCGTTCTGCGCATGAGCCTGCGTCTCGCGCATGAGGCGGATCGCCAACGCCATGCGCGGGTCGTCCGGGAGCGCCTCGGAACGCATCGCGTTGGCCCATAGGGTGTCCCAGGTCTCCATGGGCGCGCGGCGGGAGTCGAAGCCGATCCACGTGTGCCCGCGGACCCTCCGTCGGGTCTTCCACGTGGCGAACCGCTCATGCTCGTCGCCGGCCTTGGCCCGTCCGGCACCAGCCGTATCGGCAGGCTGCTCCCCAGCTTTGCCGGGAGACTGGACCGTCTCGTAGCGCGTTGCATACCGCGCCGCGTATCGTGCGATGGAAGCGGCCGTCTCGGCCTCGCCATTCGCTCCACGCGGTGGTGCATAGCGCTCGTCCGTGTCACCGATCACGTAAGCCGAGCACCCGGGGTCTGCCCGGTTGCGCTCCCCCCGCCGCTCCTCGATCGGAGTCGACGAGAAGCGCCTCCAGAAGGCGTCGCACACGGCCCGCGCATCTTCCTGCGTAGGGCATGCGAGTATGATGTGGCGGTGAGGAGTCCCGCTCTGCTGCGGCTGCGCATTCCACCAGCCGCATGGCCTGACGCCCCGCTCGCGTAGCAGCGCCATGGTCTGGTGGTGCATGTCCTGGAGCGCGTCCAGCGCCTCCTGCGGCCCCAGCCGCACATCCCAGCCTTCCGCCCGCCTGCCCTCGTTGGTAGCGTTCGCAACATAGCGGCCAGGCAGGGTTATGGTGATCCAGCACACATGCCAGCCGAGCTGCCCGAAACGGCGCAGCAAGGCGTCCATGATGAGACGCCGCTTGGTGACGTCGGCTAGCTTGGCTCGCTCATTCAGCTCCGCCATCGGGATCTGGATGGTCGGGTCCTCCACCTGCACGAGGCGCAGCCCCTCAAGGATTTCCGCTGTCCGGCGAACCTGCTCGCGGTGGAGCGTCAGGGCGTAATCGGAGACGTAGAGCGGGCGCCCCGTGACGTCCGGCCCTCCGACCGCGCCCAGCGCCTGCTCAACGTAGAGCAACGCGCGGGTCTGCGTCTTGACCAGCCGCCGACGCTGCCACCTCTCGCAGCGGGCCTTCCGGTGGACGGGCTCCTGATGGATCGGATTGCCGTCATGATCCTGGCGCGGGAAGCGAACGGCGTAGCGGCGCGCGCGGTCCGCCGCGTCCTCGGCCAGTTGGGTCGGTCCGCGCCCAAGAAGCTCCAGTCCTTCCCATCCGACATAGGCGAGGATCGCCTGCTCCCGCTCCCGTCGTCGGGCGTACGGCATGCGCGTCAGGAAGGGGGTGAGCTCGGGCGGAAGGAAGTGGATGACGGCGCGGTGGTCGCGCTGTTCTGGCGGCAGATCATGCGCGCGCGGAGGCAGGAATCCTGTGGGGCCGGGTCGGTTCGCCTCCTCGGCATCGAGGTCGGCGAACTCCTCATCACGCCAACCGGATGCGGCGTCCGCGACGTCGGCAGGGCAGAGGGACGCGCGCCACTCACGAAACGCGGCTGCGTTCTCACCTTGGGCAAGCTCGTGGCCGCGCTCCAGGTCGGTGCGGTGAACCGAATTCCAGAGTGCCGTGCGCCGTTCCCGGCATCCCAGCACACCCGCACGGGCTAGGACGTCGCCGGCCGGGGTGGGGCGAATCCACAACGCTCGGTCGGGCGATGCCGGACGCGGACGCCGCGCGAAAGATCCCTGCATTTGCAGGGGCGCGTCAACATTTTTGGCCTGAGGGTTAGACTTGGGCTGTGGCTCGGAAGCAGCGGCTCCGAGCCGGGGGCTCACCCGCTAGCGCGGGCGGCTTTGACGTGTGCGTGGTCGAAAGTCATGATGAACTCGCCTACACGCCGGGGAGGGTTGCAGCCCTATGATCCGGCGTTTTCCATTGGGCGGCAGGCGTGTGCAAGCGTCAAGCAGGAATCCCGTCAGGCCGGGACATGGGGACTCAGACGTGACTTTCGAACCCGAGCCGGCCGCCGGCCGGCGGCCTCCCCATCATGCAGAAAGTCGAGCGGCAGCGGCGACCGAAATCCCTCCACGACTTCCTGCCGACGTCTCAGCGGCACGCGCTTCCGGTACGTAGCGCCTTCGCCGCGCTTCCCTTCATGACCCATTACAGCGTCGATGAACCGTTCTTCCACATCCACCCCGTCGACCTCTGTGCGGAAGGTGTGGCGGAACGAATGGAACACCGTCTTCGCGCCGATGCCGATGCCGATCTTGAGGTTCGAGAAGCGCTTGCTGAACTCCGCGCCGAATGTGCCCGTTACCCCGTTGTTCGACAGGTCGGGGAAAAGACGTTCGCTCCCTTCTTGGCGGCGCTGCTCCACAAGCTTGAGCAAGCCATGCCGGATGAGCCAAGAGTGAACGGGGATTTCTCGCTCTCCGGCCTCGGTCTTAGGGTCCCATCCGTCCGGATGGACCTGGATCTTGAAGCAAGCAACCTTTCCCTCGAATACCACGTCGTGGTCGACTCGCAGTCGCGCAATTTCCTCAAGGCGCATCCCAGAATGAAGGGCAATGAGGGGGAGCCAGTGATCGGCACTGTCCCGAGGATATCCACGGTAATCCGACGACGTGAAAAGGCGCTCCAGATCGCGGACGGACCAGTCGTCGCGGTTGCTCTTGCTCGATTTCGTGCCGGGGAAGGAATGCCCCGAAAACGGGCTTGCGGCGTCTGAAATCAGCTTCCTGTCCCGAAGCCATTTCCAATAGCCGTTCAGAGCGGAGAAGTACCGTTTTACGGTCTTCAACGTCATGCGCTTCGCCCCGGTGGCGTCCGCCTTCGCGATGGCCTCCCTTGCATGGACATAACGCCCCTTGCCGTGAGAGGCCGGTAGCCGAAGCAGCAGCTTCCTGAATTCCTTTGCATCTTCGCGCGTGACCGCCCCCGCGGGCTTGTCACCCATCAGCTCAGCGAGGATGCGCACTGTGACGCCCTTCTGCTTCGCATGCAGGTAAGGGACAGGTTTCTCTTCGTCTCCGGTCGGGCTCTGCACATAGGTGAGCCACTCCTCGACATGTTCGCTGATCTTCGGTGTAGCGCCCGCAGGGGGTGCCGTGTCGGGAGCGCTCGCGGTCGGCTGCTGTCCGGCGGCGACCGTGACGCGCGCTTCTTCCGGTCGGAACACCTCCTGCACGCGCTTGTCGACCCGTTCGCGGATCAGGTCGATGAGAAGCTCTGCGGTGCGGTCCAGAACGGAAGTAGATTGCGCAGGATAGCCCGCCACTTCTAAGGCTGCCTCTGCTTCCATTCGGCGGGCCCATAGAGGCGTTATGCCTTGCTCCCGGTCCGTTCCGAGTTCCAGCAACTTGTCTGGGAGGTTGGGTCCTTCCCAGCGTAGCTCTCCCGGCAGTCTCGAATCTATCTGTCGGTCGAATATCGTCTGCCAGTGCGGCTGCTCCAGCCAGTATCTTGCTGCAGCACGAATGTCTTCGTCGTTGACCGTGTAGTCTTCAGCCATGGCAAAAAGCCTCTCCGATGCCAGGTAGAGCGCAGCCGCTCGTTGTCTGGCCACCCGTGCCACAGAGGTCTTTAAGCTGCGGTATATCTCGCGCTGCCCCAGACGCTTGTGTAGGTGTCTCGGGACCCGTCGCCGGAACAGAAACGTGTTGCCCTCGCGGCAGAGATATCTTGGCATCGCGCGCCCACTTGTGGGGGTGCCGTGTGGGGGTCTTCCCGGCACGGGCAAATTCGCGCTAAATCATTGAAAAGAAACAAGAAAGTGGCTGGGGAACCTGGATTCGAACCAGGACTAACGGAGTCAGAGTCCGTGGGTCTACCGTTAACCTATTCCCCA
>VFQU01000249.1_pt1 | contig 54992 bp, 56 predicted proteins | sample 3512311 | NCBI WGS metagenome assembly VFQU01 (sample SAMN10412377, study PRJNA504923) | tailings metagenome | isolation source: Relicate 3 Philex TSF3 active mining site | place: Philippines: Tuba, Benguet | collected 2017-08-29 | reverse complement strand
CAGGCTGCTGTGATGGAAGAATATTGTGTACGTTACACAGGTCTAGAACATTACCAAACAAATGAATACGAAAGAACTTCTGAGCCGATACAATGCAGGACAACGGGACTTTCGGAATCTGAACTTAATTGCCGTAAATTTCAGAAGTTTAAATTTCACAGGCATCAATCTAAGCGGTGCAAACTTAACCAAGGCAAATCTGACTAAAACGAACTTAAGTTACGCCAATCTCAAAGGCGCAATTTTAGTTGGAGCAATGTTAAGCGAAGCAAACTTCACAGGTGCAAATCTGACTGAGGCAAATTTAAGCAATACGAATTTGGGTGAAGCAATTTTGGGTCAGACCTATCTTAAGGGTGCAATCTTGCCAGACGGAACCACTCCCAGCACCCTCTCGAACCGTCTTAAAGTGCCGCAGATCTAACAGTCAATGCTTGAGATTGAGAAAATCATAGTTTGAGCAACGCTTCCATTATCAGAGGAAATCCCTGTGTTTGATAAATTTACAGAGAGAAGCATTAGGGTTGTGAATGCGGCTCAAATCGAAGCTCGTCGCCTTGACCATAATTATGTTGGCACAGAGCAGCTTTTGCTAGGTTTAATTGCGACTCGACCCAGTATTGCTGCACAAGTGTTAACGGATCTAGACATTACTCTGGAAGAAGTACAAGAGCAAGTGCAGGCAGTGATTGGTCGAGGGACTGGACTGTCTCGGACTGAGATCCCCTTTACTCCCCGGAGCCGGCGTGTCTTAGAGCAGTCCTTAAAAGAAGCAGAGCGGCTCGGACATAGCCAGGTGGAACCAGAGCATTTGTTGCTGGCGATCGTGCAAGATGAGGCGGGATTAGCCACTCAGGTTTTAGAACGGCTAGGCGTGGAGCGGGTTGAAGTTCGGATTAAAGTGCTACAAGCCATCTCTGAAGCTAAGCCCATCTTAAAAGGGAAGAGTTCCGGTCGCAAGAGCACACCGATTTTGAATGAGTGCGGCACGAATCTGACTGAACTTGCGGCATTGGGAAGGCTTGATCCGGTAGTCGGTCGTCAGCAAGAAGTAGAACGGATGATTCAGATTCTGGGTCGCCGCACGAAGAACAATCCGATTTTAATTGGTGAACCGGGTGTCGGAAAAACTGCTTTAGCCGAAGGATTAGCGCAGCGTATTGTCGATCGAGACGTGCCCGAATCGCTTCAAAATCAGCAAGTTCTCACGTTGAATATCGGAACTTTACTGGCTGGAACAAAGTATCGAGGTGAGTTTGAGGAACGACTCAAAACCATCATGAAGGAAGTTCGCTCATCGGGAAACATCATTTTAGTCATCGATGAAGTTCATACTTTGCTAGGGGCAGGTTCTGCTCAAGGCTCACTCGATGCTGCAAATATTCTGAAACCTGCTCTCGCGCGCGGCGAACTGCGCTGTATTGGAGCAACAACGCTCGATGAATATCGTCAATATGTTGAGCAAGATGCAGCACTAGAACGGCGATTTCAGCCCGTGATGATTAATGAGCCGAGCATTGAAGAGACGATTCTGATTTTACAAGGGTTACGCAGTCGCTATGAGCAGCACCATCGGCTAGAAATCTCGGATCTTGCACTAGAAGCGGCGGCAAAGCTTGCCGATCGATATATTTCTGATCGGCTGCTCCCAGACAAAGCGATCGATTTGATCGATGAAGCCGGATCTCGCGCTCGAATTCTTCACGGCAAGAAATTCTCGCTCGATAAGAGCATGAGTGAACGACTCAAACAGATTTTGCTCACCAAAGCAAGCGCGATCGCACAACAGGACTTTAAACGTGCTGGTGAAGTGAGATCGAGTGAGCTGACTCTGCAAGCAGAGGTTCAGACCGAGGCTCCAGCATTTGGTTCTGCAATCGTTGTGGATGAGGTCGATATCGCTCACATTGTCTCATCTTGGACAGGCGTTCCGGTGAACAAAGTCACCGAACTTGAGTCAGAACAGTTAATGCAGATGGAAGAAGTTTTGCATCAACGACTGATTGGACAAGAAGAAGCGGTCAGCGCGATCGCACGAGCTACTCGTCGGGCAAGAGTGGGCTTAAGCAATCCCAATCGCCCGATCGCATCATTTATTTTCTCAGGTCCAACGGGAGTCGGCAAAACTGAGTTAGTCAAAGCATTAGCCGCCTGCTTTTTTGGATCTGAATCGGCGATGATTCGACTAGATATGTCTGAGTTTATGGAGCGCCATACCGTTTCTAAGCTGATTGGTTCTCCACCCGGATATGTGGGCTATAGCGAAGGCGGACAGTTAACAGAAGCCGTTCGACGCAAGCCTTACACCGTTGTGCTATTTGACGAAATCGAAAAAGCACATCCCGATGTATTTAATTTGCTGCTGCAAATCTTAGAAGATGGTCGCCTAACCGATGCGAAAGGTCGGACTGTGAATTTCAAGAATACCTTGCTCGTGATGACCTCGAATGTTGGTTCCAAGGTGATTCAGAAAGGAGGCGGCGGACTCGGTTTTGAACTCTCGACGAATGCTCCAGAAGCATCTTATAACCGCACTGTTGCTTTGGTCAATGAAGAACTGAAGCAGTACTTTCGCCCAGAATTCTTGAATCGTTTAGATGACATCATTGTGTTCCGACAATTAACACATGATGAAATCAAACAAATTGCGAATCTCTTACTGAATGAATTTTCAGCTCGCTTGCTAGAACAAGGCATCACACTGGAAGTCAGCGATCGCGTTAAAGATCGCCTCGTCGAAACGGGCTATCACCCAGAGCAAGGCGCACGTCCGCTGCGACGAGCGATCACTCGTCTACTCGAAGATAGTCTAGCTGAGACGATTCTCTCTGGTCGAGTTAAGTCTGGAGATTCTGTGAAAGTCGATTTAGATGAGCATGGACAGATCGAGATCGTTTAGAGAATTCAGGCGATCAAACGAGACAGTAACGAAATCAAACGCTTACATTTTGAGTAGAGGAATGCTTTGATTTCTAATACGAGCCTTTTATTCTATGGTCAAGCGCTCACTTCAGGCATCTCCTGCTGGTATTCAGCAGGCTAAACGTGCGTTTGCTATCAAAGGCTGGACGCAGGAAAATCTAGCAGGGGAAGTGAACTTAAAGACCCGTCAACCCATCTGGCGCTTTTTCACTGGACAACCTGTCGATCGCCAAACTTTTCTAGAAATTTGTTCGATTTTGGATTTAGATTGGCGCGAGATTACACTTGATGCCCCTGTAGATTTTCCCGTACCTGGAGAACGACCAAAAGCAGTTCCTCTCGATGTGGATAGTTTAGTGCAGCAAGTGCGATCGCAGCATCAAGACACGATTCAAGATCAGTGCGGCATCTTACAGTTACTCGATGTCAACCGTCCGGTGAGGATTGATGATATCTATGTCGATGTCAATACTTTAGAAGAAATTGCTAGCCAACAATGGGTCGAGATCGCTGAACTACAGAACCTAAAGCCGACTGACTTCGATCGTCTGGGCTTAGGAGACATTGAGCAAAAGCTAATCCCCGGAATGCAAGTAGCCAAGACTTATTCAAAGCTGAGAGTTTTGGGAAAGCCGGGAATCGGGAAAACCACTTTTTTGCAACATCTAGCGATTCAGTGCAATCGGGGAGAATTTGCTGCTAATCGAGTGCCGCTCTTTATGGCAATGAGAGAGTTTACAAAAGAATCTAGAAACAGTGGCACTTTTAGCCTTTTTAATTATGTGTGCTCTTGCTTTGTCCCTTCTGGCATTTCAGACCCCGCCGTAATTGAAACGTTGCTACAATCAGGTCGAGTTTTGCTGTTAATGGACGGGATTGATGAACTGATGAATCAGGACAGTGCATCGGTTCTACGGGAAATTCGCCAATTCTCAGATAAGTATCATCGCAATCAGTTTGTTGTTTCCTGTCGGACAGCGGCTCAAAAGTTTCAACTTCGAGGCTTCACCGATATTGAGATTGCACCCTTCACCCAAACGCAAATGACAACATTCGCGCAAAAATGGTTTGCTGTATTCAGCAGAACAACACCACGAGCGCAGCAAAATCAGTCCGTTGAGTTTATGCGGAAACTAGACTTACCGGAGAACTGGCAGTTTCGCCAACTGGCTGTTACCCCTTTGTTTCTGCACCTTGCCTGCTGGGTATTTCAGGGTCAAGAAAAAATTCCAACAAAGCGGACTGAATTTTACAAGCAAGGACTCGATCTGCTGCTGGGGAAGTGGGATGAAGCCAGAGGAGTCGAACGCGATGAGGCTTACCCAGGTTTTTTATTACCTCAAAAGCTAAGATTGCTGAGCCAATTGGCAGCAGTCACCTTTGAGCAGGGTCAGTACTTTTTTGAACAGGGCATGATTGAACAGTACATCGGAGACTATTTACGAAACCTACCGAGTACGTCATTAGAACCCGAAGAACTGCAACTTGCAAGCGAGAAGATGCTAAAAGCGATCGAGGCACAGCATGGACTTTTAACTGAACGAGCACGAGGCATTTTTTCATTTTCCTACTTGGCGTTTCAAGCATACTTCACGGCTCGGAAAATTGTCGCTAGCCCTAATTTACGAGCATTAGAGCAAGCATTAGGAAACTTAGTGAGCCACATTAGCGATGCTCATTGGCGCGAAGTGTTCTTGTTAACAGCAGCAATGTTGCGAAGTGCAGATTCGCTCGTGCAGTTGATGAAACAACAAATTGATGCGCTAGTCGCAGAAGATCCCTATTTACAAAATTTTCTAATGAAGGTCAGCCAAAAATCCCAATCGAACCCAAACGAGCCGAACATTGCAACCACTCGCACGTTTGACCACATTCAGCATCCCTGGCAGTTTAGTCCTGAGCAACAGCAAGTCCTACAACGGTACTACGATGCCAATCAGCTCCTAATTGATTGTTTGAATAGCAACTGTGAAGTCACAGCCGCAATTCGACAAGAGATTGAAGCAACATTGCTCTTGCCTCAGAAAGAGTCAGAGGATCGAGAATTGCAAGGAGAATGAATTGCATCGAAATCAAACAATTCATACATGAAATCAAACATCGCTCTGTCAATGTAGTTGTAAAAGATTAGGGGAATGTAATCATGAGTGTAATTCAGAAATTAATCGTGAACGCAGACGCAGAGTGCCGCTATCCTACGCCAGGCGAAATGGATCAGATCAAAAGCTTTATGATGAGTAGCGATCGTCGATTGCGCTTGGTCAAAACTTTAACTGAAAGTCGCGATCGCATTGTTAAAGAAGCCACTAAACAATTGTTTCAGCGTCGTCCCAATTTAGTCTCTCCAGGCGGCAATGCCTATGGAGAGAACATGACCGCAACCTGCTTGCGGGATATGGATTACTACCTGCGCTTAATCACATACAGCGTTGCTGCTGGAGAAACGACTCCGCTTGAAGATATCGGACTGATTGGAGTGCGCCAGATGTACAATTCCCTTGGGACACCGCTTGAGGGAGTTGCTGAGGGTGTTCGCGCCATGAAAGCAATGACAACGTCACTCATGTCAGAAGAAGAAGCAAGTGAAGTCGGTGCTTATTTCGACTACTTAATTACTGGGCTTCAGTAAGCTAGAGTTTCATCTTAACTTTGAATGTGGAGTGCTGTCTGCCGAAAACGAGAAATGCGGTATTGTGCATTACTTATGAGTAGGCTGGATGAATCGATACATTTAATCGCAGATTAGAGGAAAATGATATGTCTGATTCTTTAGCCCAAGGCATTCTTGTCACAATTATTGGTGAAGCTGTTTTGCAAGAGAGACTAATCCGTCTGTTATCAAAACTAGGAGTGTCCGGCTACACAATTATTCCAGCTCAGGGCGGAGGAAGCCATGGTAAACGGATGGGAGACATCGCAGGTTACAACACCAACATTGAACTCAAAACCATTGTCACCTTAGAAATCTCGGATCAATTGCTAGAAGATCTCAAGCAATATCAAGCAACTCATGCTCTAATTGCATTTCGACAAACCGTAGAAGGATTGTTTGATTAGATCTATCTTTGGAGAGATTCATCTGTGATGAGCTAAGAAATTACTCACAGAATATAGCTCGAGCAACAATTCCAACACGAAATCAAACATCAAGCTGACATACTTGTGATGGTTAGCATAATCAACGTTAACGAGTACCAAATGAAAGGTGAAACTCGTGACCGATATTGTTGATGCTGCTGTCAAAGCTGTTGCCTTGAACACTCTAGCTGCTCTCAAGCTGCTGGTTTAATTGAGATGCTCAAAGGTAAGAATCCATTCACCTGCACAAGTGAAGTAGCTGAGGAGTAAAACTCTAGATGCGTTCTCTAGAGACAGCTACAATATATGAGTTACTTTAGTTCTCACTTTTGTCTCTACAGAATCAGGTGGGAGTTTTCTATCAGTTTAATCACACTAGAACCACAGCTTCATTTTGCCTAGTTTGTGATTTTCCATCAGGCTCACAATTTTTACCTTCACTAGGGTTATTAGAGGTCAGTATGGATCCATCGAGCGGACTTACTCCAGAGCAGGAATTCAACCTCAGAAATTTCGCAGATCAAGCCCACTGGATGTCCCGTGAGCAGGCTCAAGAGTTTCTGATTGTACAGTATCGACTCACGTTAGTTCAGAAAACAACGATGTATCTAGGGCTTCTCAAGCAGGAATGGAAATTGGAACTCAATCCCACCAATATTTAAACTCAGGAGAAACATAATGAATGCTCAAGAGATTGTAGAACTCTATTCAACAGGACAACGAGATTTTAGTCACGTCAAACTGCTCCAAGTCTGCTTGACAGATGCAAAGCTGATTGGAGCAAAGCTGATTGGGGCTGAGTTAGTCAGAGCGGATCTGCGCGGGGCGGATCTTACTGAGGCTCACCTTAACCAAGCAAAACTAAATCAAGCAAATCTAGCCGATGCCGCAATGATTCAAGCTTGCTTAATCCATGCAGACCTGAGTGGGGCAGACCTGAGTGGGGCGAATTTGACTCATGCAGATTTGAGCGGCGCAGATCTCAGTGAAGCTAAACTAGGTGGGGCAAATTTGCGGAAAGCAGATTTGAGTAAGGCAGATCTAAGCGGTGCTGATTTACGAGGTGCAAATTTAACTGAAGCCAATCTGAGAGAGTCAGATTTGAGTGATGCAGACCTCAACGGCGCACATTTGAGTGAAGCGAATCTAACGGGAGCAACAATTCAAGGAGCCAATATCGACCATACAGGATTAAGTAAAACGATAATGCCCGATGGCAGCGTGCATGACTAGCTGAGAAATGACGTATGACTCATCATGATTGAACGCTCAAACCAAGGTTCTGCCAATTTTTTTTCAAGCGATCGTGGTTGCTGTTTACGGCTGACGATAGCTTTCGACTTGTCAGGAGGAATCATGGGATCTTGATTAGAGAGAGTTGGTATAGATCACTGGCTAGGCAACAAGCGAATAGAAAGCTTAAATCAGGTTCAGTCGTAAATTGGAGCAGAAGTCATTCGATAGACTGTTCGATTAGGTAGCTATAAAAGCCATTAGGCTCTACAATAGAGATACAGCGATTGCGCTACACGTCGCGAGGCGACCAACATGAATGCTAATGAAGTCCTCAACCGATACGCAGAAGGGCAAAGAAATTTCAGAACAGAAGATTTGAAAAACTTGAACTTTGCAAACGCAAATCTAAGCGGAGTTGATTTTACTGGGGCAAATTTGACCGGATCAGACTTGAGCAGTTCAGACCTAAGCGATACCAACCTAAACTGGGCAACTTTGAAAGGAGCTAACCTTGGCGGAGCAAACTTAAAAGGCGCAAAGCTGCCCAATGGCAGTATTTACAACGAATTTTTGGGATCTGCTAATTACTTAGGTAATTAGCTAACTGAACGCAAAAACTTTGAATTGGAGAAAGGGACATGGCAAAAGAGAAAAAAGGCAATCGAGAAGCTAAAAAACCGAAAGCAGAGTCTCAGGGCGGTAAAAAACAGAAAAAAGACCCGAAAAGATTTGACGGGAACACAACCGGATTACTTAGAAATTTAAAGTAGAATCTGCTTCTATTTCCTGCTTTTCTAGTAAGCCAGTTACTCTGGCTTACTTCTAGCTTCCACTACTGATTCAACAATAAGTAGATGGAAGTTTTTTTGTCCCAATTTACAATTCCAAGTCTAAGATTTTATTTTTGTCACGATCTCACTAGAAACCTTTTTTAATATGCCTACTTCAATCAATACTTCCCTAAGAATTCAGTCTCAAGCGAATTTTAGCTTCTGTAGTCACACTACGTTCGATCGCAGTACAACGAGCCAGCATCTCTGTCCTTGCTGTTCGTATGTGCTGCTTCGCCATGTCAGACTAGATGGAGTGTACTGGCGATGTAGTCATTGTCATGCAGAGATGGCTGTTTGGCGTAGTGCATAGCTGGAAATAAGCACCTTACACAGCATCCTGATTAAGGCTAGAAAAAGCTGATCAAAAGCTGGAGACTGCTGAAGGGTTCCATGCAGAAATTTTGACAGGTGTGGGTCAACTCTTCAACGCTAGCACGCACCATTCACATAATTTGAACCCAGATTCCATCGAACTTCATTTGAGCAGTATTTTCCCCTCTCTACATCTGTAATCCTGTAGAGTGTATTCGCTATATTCCTGTTCTTCAATTGATTTGCAAGCAGCTAGTTAAGTCCATGGCTTAGAGGCAAGCAGTTAAGAGTCACCAACACCTTAATTAAAAATTCGGCTGTTCCTTACCTTACCTTAACCATTTTTCTACGTTATTTCCGTTATTCTCAACGTTGGTGCATTATGCGTTGACATCCTTCCTCTCAGTCCTTCATTGACTGTTAATTCGTTTGTTCTTTTGAGCGGTTCTGCCAAACTATGTCTAATTTGTACGAAGTTGTAGCGAAAGGGGGACCATTGATGCTTCCCCTCGTTGGTTTATCGGTTGCCTCTTTTGCATGTGCCTTCGATCGTGCAGTATTCTGGTTTCAAGTGCTCAGAACCGAAGACCGAGTCGCACATCATATCTTAGACGCAGCACAATATAGCTTGACTGATGCTCGAATGATTGCGGAGAAAGCCAGTTCGCAACCGATTGGACGCTTCATGTTAGCGGCTCTAAAACTCAACCAGCCCAACCCAGAAACTTTCCGATTGGCACTGGAAACGGCGGGTGATGAAGAATTTGCCAAAATGCGCAGAGGCGACAAGATGTTAGAAACAGCCGTCGCGATCGCGCCCCTGCTCGGATTGCTAGGAACTGTAACAGGTCTGATGTTGACCTTTGCCAACTTGAACGTAGGCGGCGCAACGCTCGGAGCAGAACAAACCACCAAAGCGGCAGCCGGAATCGCTGAAGCACTCACAACCACGGCTTGCGGTATGGTCGTCGCAATCATTGCGTTGGCACTTCTAAGAGTCTCTGTCACTCTGCAATCTCAGCAGATGGAGTATTTCTCTAAAATTGGTGGCGAGTTAGAACTGATTTATCGCCAAGTTTGGTACGAACCTTGGACAAATGAATTGGCGAAAGCAGGATCGGCTCAGTTATCTTCTGAACTCTCTGTCGGGAGCTAGGCATGAAATTTAACAAATACCAGCAAAGCCAAATTCCAGAGGTGAATCTCGTTCCGATGATGGACGTGATTATGACGATTCTGACGTTTTTCATCCTGGTATCGATGACGCTAACCAGTTCCAAATCTGTGGACGCAACGCTGCCTAGTACCGATAAAGGAGTCAACAATAAACCTGCTCCTGATCCGCTGATTATTGGAATGACACGGGCTGGACAAACAGAAATTAACAATGCAACCGTCACAGAAGCGCAGATTGCAGAACAGGTTGCAGCTTATTTTCAAAGAAATCCACAGGGTGCGATCGTGCTCAAAGCTGATAAGTCGCTTGCTTACGAAAAAGTGGTTCAAACTCTGGGAACGCTGCGAGATGTCGGAGGCGATCGCGTTTCTTTAGCGATCGAGTAGAGAGAGCGCAGAATGGATAGTTTGATCGGGACATTCATCATGTCCCGATTTTTCTTAGCTTTTCGGATCTTTGAGCCACGTTACAATGATCGTTCCAGTTTGATCTTTCGTGGGGATCAAATTTAAGTAGAACGTAGTACTTCCTTTCTTTAAGCGATACAAGTTACCGCCGCCATACTGACCTTGCTCTGAAATCTCAAAGAAACCTGATAGTCCAGCCGCAGACATGGATTGATAGAAGTTCGTCGGATTTTGACCTTGTGCTAACTTCGGTGTTCCATCAATTCCGGGGCGCAAGTCTGGAATCGATCCCTGCTGTAACTCTGCCTCACTGACAACGTTATAAAACATCTGTGGTTGAGCAAAGTTTTCCGGTGAAGCAGTGTTCGCAGGATTATCTGAGCGATCGGCTTCTACTAAGAGATCCGCCAAAATTTGGTAGTACTCTTCAGGCGGACTCACTGATTCCTTCAAGGTTGCGAGATCAGTCACCTTTTGTTCAGAGAGCAAAATTACTGTTGTAGGAGCGTCAGCAAATAAGCTGAGAAACAGCGTTTGACCATTTTTAGCCGTCACGGTGTAGATCTTTGCGTTCGCGTTCTCTTCAGCTAAGGTAACAGTGAATCCTTTTGCTTTGGGTTGCGATTGATAAAAGGCTGCTACTGTGGGTAAATTTGCAGTCGCAATCCGGCAATTCTCACCTAACCCTTTGCCAAAACAATCCGGAGTAGAGGGTTGATAATGCGGGAAATCGACAAACGAGGTGGCACCACCACTGGCAGGATTGGCAACTTGACCTTTTTCAGGAGGTGCTTCTTGCGATCGCGCCGCTTCGGGCTTGGGTGGTTCTGGTTTGATCACAACCGGATTTGCCGCAGGGCGATTGATTTTAGGCAAACTGGGTTTATTGGGATTTGCAATCTTCGCTTTATTTTGTGCCTTCACTTTTGTTGTCGGAAGCTGCGTAATTTTAACGGGTGCTTCCTTATTTTCAGGCGGCTTTGGTTTTTCCTGCGGGAATGGAGCAAACAATAAGAGAGCGTGCATTCCAATTGCTGCTAAGAGCATCGGTCGGATGAAGGCACGCGCTGGAGCAGGGATCGCTGGCATAACAGGCATTGAGAGAGTTTTAGTCATGGGATTCAGTCAGATTGAACGTCAACACAAGAAATCGATTGAGACGAAATCGATCGAGAAAAAGTTACAGTGAGGAAGGCTCCAGCTATTTTGCAATTCCTCAATGTGGCTTGAAATTTCTAGCCGTCTACATAAACCTGAACTCTTACATGCCGAGCTAAAAAGCTCCAGAACATTTCAGTTGTGATCACTTAAATATTTCTTGAATTTCAGAATGTTGTCATCATTTTCATCATTTGTGAATACAGATGAGCATTTCTGTTTTCTGGAATACAGGGAGGTAGGCTACACCTTATCTGTACCAATATACATCTCAAGGTGGATTTGTAGCGATAACTTTACTGAGACATTTAGTACATCGCATGTGTAAAGAATCTATTTCACTAGCATTCCAATTTGGTTAACCTAAGATTTAACCAAATTTAACCAATTATTATTTTTTCGTTTGTCTTCACTTAACTACTAGAGTTGTAGGGTGTTCAGTGTTACCTAAATTGATGCACCACAGTCTTTGCTCAAGGACACAACACAATGGCACTCTCGACAGCTTTTCGCCGCGCTGCTACTGCGTCTGTAGTAACCATTGCGCTCACGCTTACTCCAGTTTTGACCGCGATCGCCGAAGCCGTCACACTCAATGGAGCTGGCGCAACTTTCCCGGCACTCCTGTATGAACGGTATATTTCCGAATTTAAGAAGAAGAATCCTGGCGCGACGGTGAACTATCAAGCAATCGGAAGCGGCGGTGGGATTCGCCAAACGATCGCAGGCGTTGTAGACTTCGGCGGTAGTGATGCGGCGATGACCGATGACGACATGAAGAAGGTCGATCGCGGCGTGATTTTAGTCCCAACGGCAGGTGGTTCTGTCGTGCCCATCTTCAATCTTCCTGGGGTTTCTAACCTTAAACTTGGTCGCGAAGTGCTACCGGACATTTTTTCAGGTCGGATCACCCGTTGGAATGACCCAAGAATTGCGAAAGATAATCCGGGTGTGAATCTACCTAACTCCGACATTAAGACCGTTGTTCGTGCCGATGGGAGTGGGACAACGTTTGTGTTTGTAAACCACCTCAGTGCAGTCAATCCGTACTTCAGAGGGCGTGTGGGCGTGGGAACAGCCCCCAAATGGACGACAAATCCGTTGAAAGGGCGGGGCAATGCAGGGGTTGCCTCTACTGTTCAGAAAACGTCGGGATCGATTGGCTATGTTGAGCAATCTTATGCTGAGAAAAATAAGCTGAACGTTGCTCAGGTGCAAACGAAGCGGGGGGAATGGTTGTCTCCGTCACTAGCAGAGACCAACAAAGCCATTGCATCCTTGAAACTCCCGGATAATTTTCGGGTGTTTGATGGAGATCCAGACGCAGGATATCCGATTACAGGGCTGACCTGGATGATGATCTATCGCCGCTATGACAACCCTGAAAAAGCAGCAGCCGTGAAAAAGTGGGTTGAATGGGTTCTTACAGAAGGTCAAGAACTCAATGATGACCTGAATTTTGCTCGAATTGCACCGAGTGATGTGCAACGGATTTTGCAAGTAGTCAGAAACGAAGTCAAGCCCTAGTTTCTAAAAATTCCTCCTCACACTTTTACATTGTTTCTTCACGCCTTGTGAGCTGACACGATCGAAGTTGAGCGATCGAGATAAAGGAACCGTGCCGTTAGAGTTGCTTTTCATTTTCGATGCTGAATTTCGAGTCGCGTCGGCTCTTTCTTCAATTTTCATTCATTCTTGCGATGTGAGGACTATCAAATGTTACGAACAGTTTGGCATTCCCTTGTGTTATTGCCTGGGTTATTTTCTATCTTTGCGATCGCGGCTGTTGCTGAAACTTCGCCTGCATTAACGCAAGTCGAAACTTCAGTCAATCAGCTTGCAAGCGAAGCCCAACCTTCACAGCTTGCTGGTCAGGTTACGTCGGTTTCTCAACTTTCTGATGTTCGCCCGACAGACTGGGCATTTCAAGCGTTACAGTCTCTCGTTGAGCGGTATGGTTGTATTGCAGGCTATCCCGATCGTACCTATCGAGGCAATCGTGCTTTAACGCGCTACGAATTTGCAGCAGGTTTGAATGCTTGCCTCGATCGCGTCAATGAATTGATTGCAGCAGCAACCACTGATTTAGTGAAGCGAGAAGATTTAGCAACCCTGCAAAAGCTCCAAGAAGAGTTTGCAGCAGAGTTAGCAACGCTGCGGGGCATGGTGGATAGTTTAGAGGCACGAACCACTACGCTAGAAAAACAGCAATTCTCCACGACTACTAAGCTAACCGGGGAAGTCATTTTCTCGGCAGCGCAAGCGTTCGGAGATGAAAGAGCGATCAACTCTGATCAACAACGAATCATTGATGCAGCAGCAACGCCCGCAGCACGGGAAACAGCAACTACAGCCGCGATTGGAGCAGGATCAGCGCGAAATGTACAAGAGAATCTAACCCTGTCTAGTCGGGTGCGAATTGGTTTTGATACCAGCTTCAATGGTCGCGATCGCTTAAGAACTCAACTGCAAGCCCGGAATATTCCCTCTTTTGCAGGTGCAGTCACCAACACAAACATGGCTCGTTTGGGCTATGACGGTAGCAATGACAACAGTGTTTCATTGCGTCGCCTAGAGTATCGTTTCCCACTCGGAGATCAAACCACGGTCTTTGTTGGAACGGGAACGGGTGACGGGTTAGAATTCAACGATTCTATTCCGACCCTCAGTCCTTTTGAATCCAGTGGTTCTGGTGCAATTTCCCGCTTTGGTCGCTTTAACCCAATCTACCGTGCTGGTAGCGGAACGGGTGTGATTGTAAACCATCGCTTAGGGCGAGAATTTACCGTTGGCAATCGGTTTACCTTGTCTTTAGGTTATTTAGTCCCCACTGGAGATGCACAAGATCCAAGCCTCGATCGAGGTTTATTTAGTGGCAACTATGCAGCGATCGGGCAGTTAGTCTATCAACCGACCCCTAATTTTGGACTTGGCTTTACCTATGTAAATGCCTACTACACAGCGGGTTCGGGCATCTCAGGTAGCACAGGCAGTGGCTTTGCTAACAATCCATTTGGTAGCACAGGTAACATTAACGGCGCGGGGAATATTCCAACCACTACAAATCAATTCGGACTCCAAGCAAATATCCGGTTGAATCCTGGCTTAACATTAGCAGGCTGGGCAGGTTATACCGATGCGAAGGCAAATCGCCGAGTCAACACGATTTCTGGTCAAGGAACCGCTCTCAATCCAGCGGTTCAGGATGGAGATAATGCTTCTATCTGGAACTGGTCAGTCGGACTTGGGTTCCCTGATCTCTTCAAAGAAGGGAATTTTGGCGGATTAATCTTTGGGATGCCGCCGAAAGTGACGAGTAGTGATTATGGCCCAACCACAGGAACGGGCGTGATTCGTCGCCGTCGCGATCGCGATACTTCTTATCACTTGGAAGCATTCTATCGCTATCGCTTGAATGACAATATCGCCATCACACCGGGTGTTCTGGTGATCTTTAATCCAGAGCACAATTCGGCAAACGATACGCTCTTGATTGGTACCATTCGTACCACATTTACCTTCTAAATCTACCCTTGGGGTACTTCAGATCTGTGAGTACCCCTTTTCCTTGCCTTGCTGCTGTTTCCCAATCCCAATTGCCACCCAATTGTTATGAGTTCTTCGCTTTCTTCACGATCTCCATCTCCATCACCTTCGATCACGGATGGAAATACAGCATGGCTTGATCGGGGCTTTGCTTGGGTGCTCCAGGCTGTTGCATTAGCCTCGATCGGAGTATTGCTGTGGATGGGTTGGGTGATTTTTAAGTCTGCTGCTCCCGCAATTCAGGCATTTGGGTTGGGATTTTTATCGCGTCAGGAATGGGATGTCAATCAGCTTCAATTTGGTGCTCTGACTTACATTTACGGAACTCTTGTGAGTTCTTTTATTGCACTCTTATTTGCGGTTCCAGTTGGCATTACCGTTGCCATTGTGACGAGTGAGAAATTCTTACCTGCGGTAGTGCGATCGCTGTTAGGATTTCTAGTCGAACTGATTGCTTCAATCCCTAGTGTCATTATTGGTTTTTGGGGAATCTTTGTCTTGATTCCATTTATGAAACCGATTCAACTCTGGCTGCATCAGCAATTCGGTTGGATTCCGTTCTTTAGTACTGAAACCTTTGGACCAAGTTTACTCGTTGCTGGAACGATTCTGGCAGTGATGATCTTACCCACGATCGCAGCAATTAGCCGAGATGTGATGACAAGCATTCCGCAAGAGTTAAGAACTGCTTCGATGTCACTCGGTGCAACGCGGTGGGAAATGATTTTCACCATTCTCTTACCTGCGAGTGCTTCAGGAATTGTCGGAGCCGTCATTTTAGCGTTGGGTCGGGCGTTAGGCGAAACGATGGCTGTAACGATGGTAATTGGGAATTCGGATCAAGTTAGCTTATCGTTGCTAGATGCAAGTAATACGATTCCTGCAATTTTAGCAAACCAATTTCCCGAAGCATTAGATGAATTACATATCGGCGCATTGATGTACTTAGCATTGATTTTATTTGCATTAACGTTAATCGTTAATATCATCGCAACCGTATTGGTAAAAATCGTAAGCTTCAAGCGTTAGTCTTTTATTAATTTTGATCAATGTCAAGTTTTTTTGATCGGCAACTTACAAAGCCATTATCGGTTGATCGCCGTTTGTTCAGTTATGGGATGAGTGCGATCGCAGTTCTGCTCACCGGACTCGCGTTACTTCCGCTTTTGTCAATTTTGTTTGAAATTCTCCGTCAAGGCTTACCCAATTTGCGATGGGAAGTGTTGACGAATCTTCCTGCTCCAGTGGGGGAAGCAGGTGTCGTAAGCGGATTTGCTAATGCGATTCAAGGTACAGTCCTCATGGTTGGACTTGCCGCGATGATGAGTATTCCGTTTGGTATTCTCACGGCTATCTATCTCGTTGAAATTGGACGCGGCAATGCCATTGCTCAGATTGTTCGATTTGTGATGTCAATCTTGAGTGCAGTTCCCTCGATCGTAGTTGGTGTTTTTGCTTATGCAGTGATTGTACTTTCTACGATTTTGGGATATCGCGGTTTTTCTGCATTAGCGGGTGCATTCGCATTAGCTGTGATTATGCTACCCATCATTGTTTTGTCAACCGAAGAAGCATTAAAGCTAGTTCCAACTCAGCAGCGTTTAGCTTCCGCGGCATTGGGTGCGAACTCGATTCAAACAACCTTCAAAGTTGTATTGAAAGCGGCATTGCCTAGTATTACAACGGGAGTTTTATTAGCGATCGCTCGTGTTTCGGGTGAGACTGCTCCCTTGCTATTTACTGCACTATTCAGCCAGAACTGGGTCGAGCAGGCTTTGAACCCAACGCCATCGCTATCCGTGATGATTTACAACTATGCAAGCTCAGCCTTTCCTGAGCAAAATCAGTTAGCGTGGTCAGCATCAGTTGTGCTTTTAGGAATTGTCATTCTTACCAATTTACTTTCCCGATTGATCACTCGTCGCCATCAATAATTCATGAAACCCGATCCCACTATGCAATTTGCTTCTCAAGCAACCGATTTAGCTCTCTGTGTCAAAGATTTAGCCGTTTACTATGGCACTCGCAAAGCAATAGAAGGTGTGTCGATCGACATCCCTTCTGCACAGGTAACCGCGATCATTGGTCCTTCGGGCTGCGGTAAATCTACATTTATCAAAACACTGAATCGCATTGGTGAGCTTGAGAGCAATATGCGTATCGAAGGAACGATTCAGTTCTTTGGGCAAGATATCTATAGTAATCGGGTCAATCTCAATCGCTTGCGGCGGCAAATTGGCATGGTCTTTCAGAAGCCGAACCCGTTTCCAATGAGCATTTACGATAATGTTGCCTATGGAATTCGCGTGTTTAGTCGTCCTTCCCGCTCAATGTTGGATGAAATGGTAGAATCTGCCCTCAAAAGTGCAGCGCTGTGGAATGAAGTCAAAGATCATTTGAACAAGTCAGCCTTAAGCTTGTCAGGTGGGCAACAGCAGAGGCTTTGTATTGCCAGGGCACTAGCTATCAAACCCAGAGTCCTACTCATGGATGAGCCATGTTCGGCGCTCGACCCGATCACAACAATGAAGATTGAAGAACTGATCCAGGAATTGCGGGAACAATTCACGATCGTGATTGTGACGCACAACATGCAGCAAGCCGCACGGATCAGCGATCGAACTGCATTTTTTAGTACCGATGAAAGCCAAATTGGACAATTAATCGAAGTTGATGCAACGAGTAAAGTATTTAGTGCAGCAACCGATGTCCGCACCCGCAATTATGTCGAGGGTCGCTTTGGTTAGAAAATTTTGGGCATCATACTGCTTGAAGCGGTAGGTAGATAGGAGCAATGAACTTGAAGATAGTTGCTGCGTTTGCGTCTCGCCCTGAACTGGAAGTTCGGGCTAACAGTGCGAAGTGGGTTGAAACCCACTGAAGAAGACGTTGCGATTGGCTGTTAGTCCAGTTTAGTGGACTTCGCACGGGTAGCCCCGAATTCATTCCGGGGCGAGTCAGCAACGAAACGAGAGGACTCGCCCCGGAATGATGTTTAATCATGCCCATCTACTTATTTTCTTCGAGTCTAAGAATTCATAACGATTCCCCAAACTGCATTTTGGTCGAGTCTTTCCTGACATACAATAATCAGCGAACCACTTTTAATTGCTGTCATGAGCGACTCGAACGACACAATCTTCGGCAAGATTATTCGTAAAGAAATTCCTGCTGATATTGTCTACGAAGACGATCTTGCCCTTGCCTTTCGCGATGTGAACCCACAAGCCCCCGTTCATATCCTGGTCATTCCCAAACAACCGATCGCGAAACTCGCCGATGCCGAATCCCAAGATCATGCGCTGATGGGACATCTCCTCCTCACCGTTAAACGGGTCGCCGAACAACAAGGACTCAGCAACGGTTATCGAGTTGTCATCAATACAGGTGAAGATGGCGGACAAACCGTGTATCATATGCACCTGCATCTTCTGGGCGGTCGATCGATGAGTTGGCCTCCCGGATAGTAGCGGTTTACGCTACGATCGAATCCAGCGCAATCGGAGGAAGGACAACGGTTTACACACGCCCTTTAGCTCGTCTCATCGAGCAACTTCAACACCTCCCAGGTGTCGGCCCTAAATCAGCCCAACGTCTCGCACTACACATCCTCAAACGCCCCGAAGAAGAAGTAAAAGCTTTGGCAATGGCGTTGATGGAAGCAAAGTTGCAAGTTGGGTTCTGTTCTGTTTGTGGTCATTTGTCGGCTGAACCCGTTTGTGAGATTTGTCGATCGCCTCAACGCGATGCGAAAACCATTTGTGTTGTGGCAGAGTCTCGTGATGTGATCGCGCTTGAGAAAACGCGGGAATATCGCGGGAAATATCATGTTTTAGGGGGACTGATTTCCCCGATCGATGGCATTGGCCCTGAGCAACTCAACATTAAGCAACTCGTTCGGCGCGTCAGTCAGCAAAAAGTCGAAGAAGTCATTATCGCCATCAGTCCGAGCGTAGAAGGTGAGACGACAACTCTATATGTTGGAAGCTTGCTAAAACCTTTTACTCGTGTGACGCGGATTGCCTTCGGGCTGCCAATGGGTGGAGATTTGGAATATGCAGACGAAGTAACTCTAGCGCGTGCCTTAGAAGGTCGGCGCGTTCTAGATTAAGACGATTGCTGAGCAGACATCGATCGCACAGAAATCTCTTACTATTTTCAGAATCGTCTCTAGCAATACTGCCTGAAGTAGAGATGGGTCAATGACCTATCTCTACTCAAGTTTTTGCACTATCTTGCCGATTTATTCATACGCATCCATCGGCAAACAAGAACAGACCAAATTGCGATCGCCAAAGGCATTATCAATTCGTCCAACGGCTGGATAGAATTTGTTTGCTTTTGTCCATGCCGTCGGGAAAATTGCCTCTTGCCGTGGATAAGGACGATCCCAAGTCTCAGACGTGAGATCTGCAACTGTGTGAGGTGCATTCTTCAAGAGATTGTTCGTGCGATCAACATCGCCATTCTCAATAGCTCGAATCTCTTCTCGAATCGCAATCATGGCATCACAGAAACGATCGAGTTCCGCTTTCGATTCACTCTCAGTCGGCTCAACCATGACCGTTCCTGCCACAGGCCAAGAAACTGTTGGCGGATGGAAGCCATAATCGATCAATCGTTTTGCAATGTCATCGACTTCGATATCTGCATTTTTCTTGAATTCACGCAGATCGAGAATACATTCATGCGCGACCCAGCCATTCTTGCCCTTGTACAACACGGGATAATGTCCTTCCAGGCGTTTAGCAATATAGTTCGCGCTCAGAATGGCAATCTCAGTGGCTTCAGTCAAGCCTTGACCGCCCATCATTGCAATGTACATCCACGAAATCGGCAAAATGCTAGCACTGCCCCAAGGCGCGGCTGACACGGCTCCAATTCCCGATTCTCCACTCGTTGCCACAACCGAATGATTCGGCAAGAACGGAACAAGATGCGAAGCGACTCCAATAGGGCCAACTCCAGGGCCGCCACCTCCATGCGGAATACAGAAGGTTTTGTGCAAGTTCAAATGGCACACATCTGCACCAAAATCACCGGGACGACACAAGCCGACTTGAGCATTCATGTTTGCGCCATCCATGTAGACTTGCCCGCCGTTCTCATGCACGATCGCACAAATCTCTCGAATGCCTTCTTCAAACACACCATGCGTTGAAGGATAAGTCACCATCAAGGCTGCTAGATTCTCTCGATGCTGTTCAGCTTTTGCTTTGAGATCTGCAATGTCGATGTTGCCTTCGTGATCACATGCGATCGCAACAACTTTCATCCCTGCCATGACTGCACTCGCTGGATTCGTGCCATGAGCAGATTGAGGAATCAAACAGATCGTGCGATGAGTATCACCCCGACTTTGATGATACTGACGGATAACGAGCAAGCCAGCATACTCACCTTGAGAGCCTGCATTCGGTTGCAATGAAATGCCTGCAAATCCGGTGATTTCAGACAGCCAGGATTCGAGCTGTTGGAACAACGTTTGATAGCCTTGAGTTTGATTCGTCGGTGCAAAAGGATGAATCTGTCCGAACTCTGGCCAAGTAATCGGAATCATTTCAGCAGTTGCATTTAACTTCATCGTGCAAGAGCCGAGCGGAATCATCGCAGACGTAAGAGAGAGATCTCTCGACTGCAAGCGATACATGTATCGCAGAAGTTCCGTCTCCGATCGATAAGCCGAAAAAGTTGGATGAGTCAGATATTTGGAAGTCCGAATAAACGCAGATGGAATTTGAGGATCAGGAATCGCAGGCAGCGATCGACCTGCAAAACAACCGACTAAATCGAGTAAATCCGCTTGAGACGTGGTTTCATCAATCGAGATACCCACAGTGTCGGCATCAATCTTGCGTAAGTTGATCCCTTTCTGCAACGCCCGCGCCAGAACAGCATCCGCATCACATTCGACTTTGAGCGTGTCAAAGTAAGGCTCAGTTCCAAGCTTGAGTCCGAGCTTTTGCAGCGCGATCGCTAACTGTGCGGTTAAACGATGAACGCGATCGGCAATTTTTCTCAAGCCTTCTGCACCGTGATACACCGCATACATGCCCGCAATCACGGCAAGTAAAACTTGAGCGGTGCAAATATTGCTCGTTGCTTTGTCTCGGCGAATATGCTGCTCGCGAGTTTGCAGCGCCAGTCTCAAAGCAGGCTGACCATTACGATCTTTAGAAACACCAACTAATCTTCCAGGCAATTGGCGCTTGTAAACTTCTTTCGTCGCAAAGTAAGCCGCATGAGGGCCACCATACCCGAGCGGAACTCCAAATCGTTGAGTATTGCCGATCGCAATATCGGCTCCAAATTCTCCCGGTGCTTTTAGCAAGGTCAAACTCAACAGATCAGCCGCAACCGTCACTAATGCGCCCGCTTGATGAGCACGATCGACAAATTCCGAATAGTCATAAATCGCGCCATCGGTTGCGGGATATTGCAGCAATGCCCCAAAGATCGGAGTGTCAAATTCAAATGTTCGGTGATCGCCGACGATTACTTCGATTCCAAGTGGCAATGCGCGAGTTTGAATTACTTCGATCGTCTGAGGATGACATGCTTCTGACACCCAGAACGTCTTCGCTTTATTTTTCACAATGCCATAGCTCATGGACATCGCTTCTGCTGCTGCTGTGCCTTCATCTAACAGTGACGCATTCGCAATTTCCAAGCCTGTTAGATCCATGATCATGGTTTGAAAATTCAGCAGTGCTTCGAGCCGTCCTTGAGAAATTTCGGGCTGATACGGCGTGTATTGCGTGTACCAACCTGGATTTTCGAGAATATTGCGCTGAATGACAGGAGGCGTAATGCAATTCGAGTAGCCCATGCCGATAAACGATCGCAGCACTTGATTTTTCGACGCGATCGCTTTGAGTTCCTTCAAAAGCTCATATTCACTCCGACCCGATCGAATTTGTAGCGGACGCTGAATTCGGATGCTTTTTGGCACAGCCTGCTCGATTAGATCGGAAGTCGAGTTTAATCCCAATACCGCGAGCATTGCTCGAATTTCTTCACCTCGCACCCCGATATGTCGATCGACAAAACGATCGGTATAAGTCAATTCAGGAGTCGAAACAGTGGATTCTGAAGGTTCAGACGAATCGAAATCGAGCGAGCGAGCGTAGTCGGACAATGCGGACACGGACACTGTGGGTTCAGACATAGATTACGAATCGTTTAGAGTGACAAAAGCAGGTTCGATTCTAAGTCAATTTTCGGAGCCGCAAATGTTTGAGAAGACTCAAAATCTGAAGCTCAGACAGATTAACTTAGCCTAAATGAGGCTTTAAAACTGAAATTCCAAACCATCAAGCACGTTGAACGTTCAAGATATCAAAATTTGTTAGACACATTCTGCAACAATTAACCCGCCAGCGGAACTAGCGGGTGTAAAGCTACAGTGAAATTGCCATGTAGATTTCGGAAATTACTGAGAAATTTTCAAGCACCCTCAACCTGAGCACGGTATTCATCGGCTGACATCGCATCGTCAATCTCAGTCGAATCGCTGATTTGCACCTTGATCAGCCATCCGTCTGTATAGGGAGCGTCTACCAATTTCTCTGGCGAATCCATCATTTCTGTATTTGCCTCTAGCACGGTTCCGCTTACCGGAGATTTCAAATCTTCCACCGCTTTCACGGATTCCACGGTGCCAAAATTCTCGCCTTTTTGAACCTCAGTTCCAGGTTCTGGCAATTCCAAAAACACAATATCGCCAAGCTGATCGATCGCGAATGCGGTGATCCCGATCGTGGCAGTGTCGCCATCGAGCTGGACATATTCGTGAGAGTCTGTGTATTTCAGTGTGTCAGGATATTCAAATGCCATGATGTCTAAACGTATCGAAGATTTTTCTTATTCTATTTGCTTGCGCGGTAGAACGGACGCTTCACGACGATCGCGGGATAGTTCTTCCCTCGAATGCCAATTTCGACTGTTTGCCCAGGTTTCGACAATTCAGTCGGAACATAGCCAAGCGCGATCGCTTGTCCGACCGTCGGTGCTAACGTCCCACTGGTGACAATTCCAACCTCTTTCCCTTCAAAGAAAATCGGATAGTCATGTCGCGCAATATTTCGTCCTTGCATTTGTAATCCGACTAAGCGCTTTTTCACGCCGTTTTGTTTTTGCTCTTCGAGGACGGATCGCCCGATAAAATCACCCTTGGTATCGAGATGCACAAGCCAACCAAGCCCCGCTTCTAAGGGCGTTGTTGTCTCGTTAATATCTTGTCCGTATAACGCCATTGCCGCTTCTAATCGCAATGTGTCCCGCGATCCCAACCCGCAAGGAGTCACGCCGGAATTTAACAACGATCGCCAAAGTGCGATCGCGGCTTCTGGTGCGAGCATCACTTCAAATCCATCTTCTCCGGTATATCCGGTACGCGCCAAGAAGGCAGGCTGTCCTAAAACATTCGCTTCTAAATGCCCAAAGGCTTTCACCCCTGATAAATCTTGATCGACGATCGCGCTTAAATATTCGACTGCCTTCTTCCCTTGCACTGCGATTAAAGCTTGAGTCTCTGAGAGATCTTGAAACTCGATCCCACTTAGATTTGCCAGCATCCAATCGCGATCTTTCTGAGTCGTTGCGGCATTCACAATCACAACCCAGCGATCGTCGCCTTGAAAATAGAAAATCAAATCATCAATGATCCCGCCTTGCGGATTTAGCAAGACTGTATATTGAGCTTGTCCCGGCTGAAGGCGACTCAGATCCGATGGCACAAGTTTTTGGATTTGTGTCAAAACATCCCGACCGCTCAGCGTGAATTTACCCATATGGGAAATGTCAAACATGCCTGCTTGCGATCGCACAGCCTGATGTTCCTGAGTAATTCCGCCAAATTGGACGGGCATTTCCCATCCCGAAAAACCCGTCATCCGGGCATTGAGTTCGATCGCTAATTCATACAACGGAGTTCGACGCAAAGCTTCCAAAGGCTGACTCACAAAAAACTCAACACAGATATTCTAAACGTAGCGTTACTCCTGAACTCAGGGGTTTGAATGTATTCTAGAATGCAAATATCTACGGATTCGAGAATATTGATCCCTGATTTCAATTTCTCTGCCTCAAACCTCTTGTCAACTTTGCCATACAGACAGAAACTAATGGTGGGAGTCGAAGTGGAAGTGCGAGGTTATTTTTGTGAAAAAAGTTTTAGCTATTATTTTAGGAGGGGGTGCTGGAACCCGTCTGTATCCATTAACCAAGCAGCGGGCGAAGCCAGCCGTCCCATTAGCCGGAAAATATCGACTCATTGATATTCCCGTCAGTAACTGTATCAATTCTGAGATCTTTAAGATCTACGTTCTGACGCAATTCAATTCGGCTTCTCTCAACCGCCACTTAGCTCGCGCTTACAATTTTTCAGGGTTCAGTGAAGGATTTGTTGAAGTCCTCGCCGCTCAGCAAACTGCCGAAAATCCTAACTGGTTCCAAGGAACTGCGGACGCGGTTCGCCAATATATTTGGTTGTTTCAAGAATGGGACATTGATGAATATGTGATTCTGTCGGGCGATCACTTGTATCGCATGGACTATCGCGAATTCGTTCAGCGTCACCGCGAAACTGGAGCCGATATTACGCTTTCAGTTGTGCCGATGGATGAGGCACGCGCTTCTGATTTTGGTTTGATGAAGATCGATGATTCTGGACGAGTTGTAGACTTTAGCGAGAAGCCGAAAGGCGATGCGTTGAAAGCCATGCAGGTTGATACGACCGTTTTGGGATTGTCGCCTGAAGAAGCAAAACAAAGCCCCTACATTGCTTCAATGGGGATCTATGTCTTCAAGAAAGAAGTTCTAGAAAAATTATTGAGAGAAGCCCCGAATCAAACTGATTTTGGCAAGGAAATTATCCCTAGTTCGGCAAGTACTTACAACGTTCAAGCCTACCTATTTAACGACTATTGGGAAGATATCGGAACGATTCAAGCATTCTACGAATCGAATTTGGCGTTAACCCAACAGCCCTATCCGCCTTTCAGTTTCTACGACGAGACGGCTCCGATCTATACTCGCCAACGGTTCTTGCCACCGAGCAAATTCCTCGATTCTCAAATTACCGAATCGATCGTCGGTGAAGGATGCATCCTGAAAAATTGCCGAGTGCATCATTCCGTGTTGGGTGTGCGATCGAGAATTGAAGCAGGCTCGATCATCGAAGATTCGCTGATCATGGGAGCGGACTTCTACCAAGGTAATACTGAGCGCAAATCCGGTGCGGATTGTGATAGTCCAAATGTACCGCTAGGAATTGGTTCAGACACGATTATTCGTCGTGCCATTATCGATAAGAATGCTCACATTGGATGTAATGTCCAAATTGTGAACAAAGACCATGTGCAGGAAGCCGATCGAGAAAATCTCGGTTTCTATATTCGCAGTGGGATTGTTGTGACGTTGAAAAATGCGGTGATTCCCGACGGAACGATTATCTAAACCGATTCGATTAGTGCTAATGATTGGACTGCCAGGGAGCGGGAAATCGACTCTGGCAGATTTTTTGTTGGCAGATGAATCGTTGCCTTCCGAATTGTTGTGCTCTCGCGAATGGAATTTGCAGGACACTCATACAAGAAGGTTAATCTCCACCGATGCTATTCGCGCTCAACTGTTCGGAGATGAGGCGATTCAAGGCAGTTGGCTGAAAATCTGGCTCGAAGTGCGATCGCAATTTCAACAAGCAGCAAGTGCGATCGCAGCCGACGAACTCGAATTTGCGCTCTACGATGCCACCAATGCTGTGCGGAAACAACGCCGAGCCGCGATCGCACTCGCACGAAAAGCTGGATTCACACACATCACTGGAATTTGGGTCAATCCAACGATCGAGATTTGTCTAGAGCGAAATCGACTGCGATCGCGCCAAGTTCCAGAAGAAGTCATTCACCGCATGGCTCGCCGATTATACGGAGCACCACCATCCGTAGAAGAAGGATTAGATTGTTTGATTGAAACTGAAAGCCAGACTACTCCCCACCCCCTACTCCCCACTTTTTCTGATCCCGAAAGTAACTTTCCAAGTCATAATGAACAGAGCGTTAACTCACCGCACGCAACATAATGGACGCTTTTGAACCGACTCCGCCGACTTGGACAACTTCGGCAGTTCATTCTTTCTCTTTTGCTTGTCCAACCTGTCATAAGTCTTCCAAGGAAGCGAATGGAGTTTGGATCAATCGTCGCGCTCCGGTATTCACCGAAGACTATCGCAAAAAATGGCAGGAATTCTATCATTGCCAATGCGGTCAAGTTTGGTGGGCATGGAGTAGCGATCGCCCACCGAGCGAACTTGGAGAACGCGAACGGGATGAACCTCGCCGCCGCCGTTTTGATTCGTTTAACCCTTTTGACGACTTCTAGGCATTAAGCTTTTAATCTCACGTAATAACGGAATCGATTGTCGAGTCGTCGATCGCGGTTGTGTGAGAACTCCATGTCGAGGACTCAACAGAAACGCCAGAAAAAATAATGCCGATGTGACCATCACGATCGCGGCTCCCGATGGCAAATTGTAGAAATAGCTCAAATACATGCCGCTGATGCTGGAGAAAATCCCGATCGCGGCTCCAACGATCATGACGTGGTGCAATCGCTTGACTAACAAATAGGCAGTTGCACCTGGAGTAATGAGCAACGATAAAACCAGAATGACACCTACAGCTTTCATGCTGGCAACGATCGTTAATGCAATCAAGACCATCAAACCCAAATTCAGCAAATTGGTCGGAAGCCCTGCTGCTTGTGCGCCTAAGGCATCAAAAGTATAGAAAAGAAGTTCTTTATAAAAGAGCACCACGATCGCTAAAATCACCGCAGCAATAATCGCAGTGTCTCGCACATCGCCTGTTGTCACACCCAAAATATTGCCAAATAGAAAATGATTCAAATCGATTTTGTTATCTTTTTGAATCACCGTAATTAACGTAATTCCAAGTGCAAAAAACGCACTGAAGACAATGCCCATGGCGGCATCTTCTTTAATCGGCGATCGCGTGCGAATCCAAGCAATAATCAAGGTACTGAGAACGCCTGCGATGAATGCGCCCACAAAAATATTGAATCCAAACAGAAATGCGATCGCGAGTCCTGGCAGAACCGAGTGGCTAATTGCATCACCTAAGAGGGCTAAGCGTTGAACAATCAAATAGCTCCCGACGATCGCGCAAATCAACCCGACTAAGATGGCGATGATTAGGGATCGCTGCATGAATCCATATTGCAAAGGCTCAATGAGGGCTTCCATAGTTCGATGGTGGATGAAATGACTCTGAATGTTTGCCTAGCGAATAGAACTCACAGCGACGACAAAGTTCGCCTGACGTAGACTACCCGCCATGCTTGTAATCCACCCTATGCGAGTTTTGTCTGGATTACCATGAATTAATTAAATCGCTGAGTGAATCGAATTCACGATCCTAAGCAGCATCCGAGAAGAATACAACCTTCCCACCATAAGCCTGCTGCAAATTCTCTTGAGTCAAGACTTTCTGCCGAGATCCACTTGCAACCAGCGATTTATTCAGCAAAATCAACTCATCAAAATTGACGATCGATTCACCCAAATCGTGATTCACCACCAGCACCAATTTATTCTCGCGCGTCAACTCCTTAAACACATCGAACATAATTGTCTGGGTTTTCTGATCAATTCCGACAAACGGTTCATCAAAGCAAAATACATCCGCTTGCTGTGCCAATGCCCGCGCCAAAAAGACTCGTTGTTGCTGCCCACCGGACAAATCCGAGATTGCGCGATCGCGAAACTCCATCATTCCCACCCGCTCTAAAGCCTGGGTTACTAACCTGCGACTGATCGAAGAATATCGCTGAAACCAGCCCGTTTTCTTCGTCCGCCCCATCATTACAACATCCCAAACGGTGACAGGATACGACCAATCAATCTGCGATCGCTGCGGCACATACGCGACTCGATCCAACTGATCCACCAGCGCTTTTCCTTCGTACTGCACCGCACCGCTCACCGCCGGAATCAATCCGAGCATTGCTTTAATGAGCGTACTTTTTCCGGCTCCATTCGGCCCGAAAATTCCTACCAACCGACCGGATTGAAGCGAGAAGCTAACATCCGTCAGTGCCTCGATCGCTCGATATTTCACGCTGAGATTTTCGACTGTCAGATTTGGCGAAATATCCAGCGCTTGAGTATGAACAGTCAATCGGGGATAAGAATTCTCAAAGAATGGAGTCGATTGCATATCAGTGTTCCTGGTCAATAATGAAAGAATAATGAAAAGTTTGAATACTCTAAAGTATGACAGAAAATGAAAGAAAAATGAAAATCTCTTAGTTCCCTAGTTTAGGCAAAGTCAAATTGAGTTGAATCAGCTTTATGGAAGACAATCGCAATCTCATCCCCTCGCCCTTATGATGGAATCTTGCGTTTGTTTCGGAATCCCAAGTCTTGAATCAATTCTCTTACCAGTGCCAAGCTCGTTGCACTCATACCCACGCCCGCGCTGGAGTCTTCCATACTCCTCACGGCATTGTCGAAACGCCTCGCTTCATGCCCGTCGGCACACTCGCCAATGTCAAAACCATTACGCCTGATCAACTCGAAGCCACAGGCGCACAGATGGTTTTGTCGAATACGTATCATCTGCATTTGCAGCCCGGAGAAGACATCGTAGAGCGAGCCGGAGGCGTACATCGATTTATGGGTTGGTCGAAGCCAATGCTGACCGATTCAGGCGGCTTCCAGGTCTTTAGCTTAAGTGAGATGCGATCGATTACGGACGAAGGGGTCACGTTCCGCTCTCCTCGCGATGGGCAAATGATCAAAATTACGCCAGAGAAATCGATTCAAATTCAAAACGCTCTGGGTGCAGATGTGATCATGGCATTCGATGAATGTCCTCCACCGGGAGTGGGACGAGAAGCGACTGAGAAAGCAACTTCTCGAACCTACGATTGGCTAAAACGCTGTATTGAGGCACATGGGAGATCAGATCAAGCTTTATTTGGGATTGTGCAAGGGGGAGAATTCCTAGATCTCAGAGCCGAAGCCGTTCGACAATTGGCAGATTTAGATTTGCCAGGATATGCGATCGGAGGTGTCAGTGTTGGTGAAGCACCTGAGATTATCGATCGCGTTGTTCAAGCCACAACTCCTTTACTTCCCGACAATAAACCTCGCTATTTAATGGGTGTGGGAACCTATCGCGAAATCGCACGTGCGATCGCGGCTGGCATGGATTTATTCGATTGTGTGATTCCAACTCGACTGGCACGACACGGAGCCGCTTTAGTTCAAGGAGATCGCTGGAATTTGAAAAATGCGAAGTTCCGAGAGGACTTTCAGCCGATCGATGAAACTTGCCCGTGTTACACCTGCCAGAATTTCAGTCGGGCATATATCAGCCATTTGCTGCGGTCACAAGAACTGCTGGCTTACACCCTAATTTCGATTCACAATATTACTGAACTGATCCGATTCACCACCCAAATTCGGGCGGCGATTTTCAACGGCACGTTTCACACCGAATTCGCAAAATGGCTTACTCCTCTCTAGGGCATCAGCACTATGGAACTCTACGATCGCGACTTCTTCCAATGGACACAGCAGCAAGCTGACTCCTTGAAAAAAGGGCGTTGGGCAGAATTAGATATCGAAAATTTGATCGAGGAATTAGAAGCTTTGGGACGCAGTGAACAACGAGAGCTTGGCAGCTACTTGCAGGTTCTCATTTTGCATTTGCTCAAATATCAATATCAACCAGAACGAAGAACCAAAAGCTGGGAAACGACGATCATCAATTGCCGAGATCACATCCAAGATTGTCTAGAGGATACGCCTAGTTTGAGGCGGTTTCTTGAAGATCCAAGCTGGATTGAGAAGTACTATCGACGAGGATGCAGAGAAGCTGTGAAGGAAACCCGCTTACCCAGTGCAACCTTTCCTCCTGAATGTCCTTACTCGATCGCAGAAATTCTTGATCCCAACTTTCTGCCTTAAAGACGACCCTCGAATCATGTTAAAATCCGTATCAATTATGAGTCCTGTGTTGGAGAGGTCATCGAGTCATGGAAGCAGCAATGCTACTTGCAAAATTGCCCGAAGCTTATTCGATTTTTGATCCGCTGGTTGATATCTTGCCTGTAATCCCTGTTTTCTTTCTGTTGCTGGCATTTGTATGGCAAGCAGCCGTCGGTTTCAAATAAGTTAATCGATCAAAACGATAAAAAAAAGAGGGGTCAACACTGCCCCCTTTTTTTGTTGTACGATGCTCGACCTTTGTTGCATTTATTTCCGACCGCCGATCGATTTTTGAAATGCCGGACGTGCTGTGATTCGCTGCATATAGCTCACCACATTCGGATATTCACTCAAATCCAGCTTCAACATCAACGGAATATAAGCAAGCAAGGAACCAACTGCCACGTCTGAAACCGTAAACTGATCGCCTGCAATAAATTTACGCTTGCCAAAAATTTCATCGAGAGGCTGCATCAGTCGCGGCATTTCTCGCTCTCGATTCGTCTCTACGAAGATCCCAGGGCCCAACGTGGCATTGGCAAACAGCACCCATTGAGCCGCAATTGCACGTTGATTAACATCCGCATTATCATAGCGATCGAGCAAATAGAGCAAGATCGCACCCGACTCCCAAAGTTTCAAATCCCCATCCACGATCGCAGGAACCTTGCCGAATGGATTGATCTCGCAGAATTCAGGCTGCCGATGTTCCCCAGTTTGCATATCAAGCAGGTCAAACTCATAAGGGATCTCTAATTCTTCGAGATACCACTGCACAATCGATGCTCGACTGCGCGCACCCCCAAACAGTTTCAACATAAAATTTTCTACAGAACCTTGTGCGTATATTCGTGTTGTTTCACATTATCCTCAGTCTTCACAATTCGCTGAGAATTTAACACTCGTTTCCGCTCGGTTGAGAAATTGAAATCCTCGCGTGTTGTACCTGTTGGAATGTGAGATTGAGCAATCGATCGCGCTTTATAGGTTCGAGCCGATGCCGTAGCGCGGAAAACAAAATCATCACAGAATTGCGCGTCTGATGGAAAACACTCTGGGAGATGTAACGCTTCACCCGGGATCACAGAGCCGAGCGTCGTCGCAGTTGCAACTTTATAAGAAGTTGGGATGCCTTTGACGATCGCTTCTAATGCCGCAGAAGGAATTGGCTCAACCACATTCACTTCATGGACCCCGTCATCGTCTTTGATAAAGCAAGTCGCCAACCCAACGACGAGATAATCATCGCTAGCAAGATCAGTTGTATGAGGATAGCAAATCGTTGTCGTCATAATTTTTGCATTTGAAGAGATATGCATTGAATGCGATCGTATCAAGTGCCTAGAACGCAAGTTTCAGAATGACTCAATTCTTAATCTGAATAAAAAAGGATCGTCTTAAACGATCCTTTTTCAAACTTGATCAAGTTCGCCTATTCACGATTGGCTGGCGCGGATTGCGAGGCTTGTTGTGCATTCGGTTTCAGCAGTGCCGTCCGTTGCAGCGTATTCAACGCTTGAGCGTACTGCGGATCTTGAATCGTTCCAATCAGTTTCGGATTGGTTGCCAAGAATTTCTGCTGAGCATCAGACAAATCAACCTTCACATCGGGTGAAATTCCCTTGTGGCTAATGTCTGTTCCGTTGGGCGTGTAGTAATGCGCGATCGTCACCGCCAGTCCCGATCCGTCAGACAGCGAATGCACCGATTGCACTAATGCCTTTCCAAAGGTCTGACTGCCAATCACCATTGCCCGCTTATTGTCTTTCAGCGCGCCTGTGAGAATCTCGCTCGAGCTTGCCGATCGACCATCGACCAAGACCACTAGCGGCAACTTCGTCAATTGCCTACCCGTCGCATAAGCCGTATCACTGCCGCCTTGACGATTCACCGTCTTGACGATCGCGCCTTTATCTAACCACATGCGGCTGATATCAATACTGGCTTGCAACAGCCCGCCTGGATTGCCGCGTAAATCAAGCACAAAGGCATCCACTTTCTGATCGCTCAATTTCTTGATCGCTCGCTCCATTTGTTCAGCAGCATGGCTGCTAAATTCAGCGAGGCGAATGTAGCCAATCTTGTTTTTGCCTTCTTGCCGGACATCTGCACGAACGGTTTGCAGTTCGATGCGTGCACGGGTCAGGGGTAGATTAAAGGCAGTCGCTCCATCTCGCCCGACTTGGAGCGTCACTTTTGTTCCGACTTCCCCTCGAATCAAATTGGATGCGTCTTCAACCGTCATGCCTTTGGTCGATTTGCCGTTGATCGCCAGAATGCGATCGCCTGACTTGATCCCCGCTCTTATCGCTGGAGAATTTTCTAACGGCTCAACCACAGTCAACACTTTAGTTTTTTCATTCTGCTCCAAGCGAATCCCAACCCCTGAAAGTTCTCCAGACGTTTGACTACTCAATGCCTCAAACTGCTTTTGATCCATAAAGCGGGTATAGGGATCATCGAGTTTTTTCAGAGCATCTCGAAGCGCTGTATATGCCTGCTGACGAGAGCTATAGTCTCGACTCAAAAGAGATTGCCGGACAGCACGCCAGTCATTTTTGTTAAACGTACCGTCTACATATTCGCGGTTCACAATCTGCCAAGCTTCGTCCAAAACAGATTTGGGGCTGTCTTGAAGTGCTGCCCGAACCGAGCGATCAGATCCAAATACGGATACAGCAGCTGTAGCTGCAACGACACCACTACAGAGAGCGACTTGAAGCAGCGATACACGGCGAGTGGGTTGGTTCATTGAGTATTGAGGAGGCGAGAAGTGGACAGTTAATAATTTACACCGGTCACTTAGGGTGACATTGGTCGAATTCGATCAACGAAATTTAATTAAGTTCAGGATTCAGGTGAAGAGTGGGGATCAGAATTACCCCAAAGACTAGATACAACGTATACGGAGCAATTCCGGTCAGTCTGACAGTTTTAGGACAGTTAATTAAGTGTCTCTGAGTTGAAAACGTGCCTTAATATGGCTCAGACAAGGTAACGATGAATGCAATCTTTATGACAATCTAACGGAATTTGGGCAAATTGTTGTAAGAATTTCTTGCGAGTTTTGTAAACCTTTCTTAATGAGGTTCTCTGTTGTGGTGTTAAGCGTGCGTCAAACTTGGAAGTCTTGTAGCGGGATCATTGCCCATGTGACGATCGCAGCAGTCGCGATCGTGGGAGTGATAACAATTCAGTACGATCGACTCAAACAACCTTCGATTACGTTAGAAACGCCTGAGCAAGCAGAGCAACAGGAACGAGTCCGCCTCACTTTGCTCAGCAAAATGCCAAGTTTTGGGTTTGACAATATGGTGGCGAACTGGACATTCCTCAATTTTGTTCAGTATTACGGCGATGTACCTGCTCGGAAAGTCACTGGATTCTCGCTTGCTCCCCAGTATTTTGATATCGTGACGCGTCACGATCCTCGTTTTGTCGATAGCTACTTGTTTGTTTCTGGCAGCATTTCGCATCAATTGGGTCAGCCAGAATTAGCGCTGAAATTGATGAAGCGAGGAACCGATGCGCTTACGCCTCAAATGCATCCCAAGGCTTTCTCAGTCTGGCGATTTGCGGGGTTAGATCAAATTTTATTGCTCGGGGATCTGCCAGGAGCAGCAAAATCGTTTGAAATGACTGCGAAATGGGCAGCGGAAAGCGAAGAGTACAAGCAGTTTGCACCGAACTTCCAGGAGACTGCCAATTTTCTCAAAACCAAGCCCAATATTGAAGCAGTGCAGTTTCAAGCTTGGCAAGTGGTTTATCAGGATGCCCTTGAAGTTGGGGATCAGCAATCGGTCGATCGCGCCAGACGCGAACTTTTAAAACTCGGTGCAATTGAGCGAAAAAACGAGCAAGGCGAGACGGTGTTTATCATGCCAACCGCGTTGCAGGAGAAAGCGCCGCCTCGTCAAAGGTGACGCTTTAGACAGAGCTGAGGCAACGGCAACAATTCGAGTGGTGCAATCTGCATTGTTGCCTCGAATGAACAGCTTAAAGAATCAACTGATCAATCATGCGATTCGCTTGTGATTCGTAGCCGCCTCCAAACAAATTAAAATGATTCAGAATGTGATACAGGTTATAGAGTTTTTTTCGCTGGTGATAGCCTGCATCGATCGCAAAAATTTCGTCATATCCTCGATAAAATTCGGCAGGAAAGCCCCCAAACAGTTCGGTCATTGCCAAATCCACTTCTCGATCGCCCCAATAGGTTGCTGGATCAAAAATGACAGGCTCCCCAGATTGGGTTACTGCTGCATTTCCTGACCACAAATCTCCATGCACGATCGACGGTTTTGGAGGGTGATTTGCAAGTAATTCTGGAATCTGTTCGAGGAGGCGATCACCATTGCGAAATCGTCCGCCGTTTTGATGTCCTAATTCAAGCTGATACCCAATTCGATATTGGGTGAAAAAGTCTACCCAATTCGCTGTCCAAGGATTTTTCTGAGGTGTTGAGCCGATCGTGTTATCGCGCTCCCACCCAAACGCGGTCGATTTTTGAAATTGATGCATTCGAGCGAGATTGCGCCCCAATTCTGCCCAAGCTTGAGAAGTCCCGCGACCGAGTTCTAGCCACTCCAAGACAATATAGGCAGAATTTCCAGCAACCCCAACGCACATGGGCTTCGGAACGCGAATGGCTTGCGCTTCTGCCATCTGTTTGAGTCCGAGCGCTTCGGCTGTAAACATTTCCAGTTGATCAGCCTGATTGAGCTTAACGAAGAAGGTGAGATTGCCATCGCTCACCTGATAGCCCTGATTGATGCAACCTCCACCCACAGAACGTCGATCGCGACTTTCAAACGGGTGGGAAATTGCTTGACTAATCTGAGCATCGATCTGCGTCCACATAGTCTATATTTCTCAGGTCTATTTTCCCGGCTTCACGACAACACAACCATACGCCTGAGTTGACAAATAAGTTTGTGCTGCATTTTGCAGGTCTACAGCAGACAGAGATTGAATATAAGTCGGATAGTTGAATGCTGGCTCTAAATCGCCGACTAGAGCTTGATAATAGCCATACAAACCCGAGCGATCGCTGGGTGTTTCGTTGCCAAACGTGAAATGATTTGCAACTTGAGTCCGTACCCGATCGAGTTCGGCAGCAGTTGCAAAATCAGTTTGCAGAGTTTGAATATGCTCTAAAAGCGCTGCTTCAACCGCTTCAATATTTTCGACTGGCAACTGAGCAGACAAACAGAAAATGCCTTGGTGACGATAGTTCATATTGCTCGCCGACACACTGGACACTAAGCCGCGATTCTCACGCAAGTCTTTGACGAGTCTTGCTGTTCTGCCATGTCCGAGAATGCTCGCGATTCCGTCTAAGGCATAAGTTTGCTTGAGACTGTCTAATCCGGGCACCCGCCATAACAGCATTAATCGCGCTTGAGTCAGACTGGGATCTACATGTTCTTGACGAATAATTTCAGTGAACGGCTGTTCTGCAAACAGTCGATCGCGTTCCGGTGCAGCCGTGGGCAAAGCGTGAGAAACACTGTCTTCGACAATTTGAATCAATCGATCAACCGGAAGATTTCCAACTGCAACCGCCGTCATCGATCGCGGTTGATACCAACTGGCATGAAAATCTCGCATTTGTTGAGCGCTGAGATGTTCAATTACGGAAGCTGGTCCTAAAACTTGCCGTCGATAAGGCAGGGTTTCAAATGCCATTTCTGACATATGTTGATAGGTGCGACGACGAGGATTGTCTTGCGATCGCCGAATTTCTTCCAACACCACAAATCTCTCCCGCTCAAATCCATCTTCTGGAATCCGAGCATTCAGCACTACGTCCATTTGCAAAGGTGCTAAAGCTGCGAAATCTTTGGGAGCGGTCGTAATGTAATAATGCGTGTAATCTTGGCTAGTTGCGGCATTTGTGACTGCACCACAGCGTTCGATCTGTTGCTCAAATTCGCCACTTTTCAAGCGATCGGTTCCTTTGAACACCATATGCTCTAAAAAGTGAGCCATTCCGTTAATCGCATCTGATTCGATCGCACTTCCGACATCTAGCCAAACATTGAGATTGACTGCATCGACGGGAATTTGTTCGGCAATAATCGTCAACCCATTCGAGAGGCGATGGATCGTGGGCGCGTTCAGCTTCGGAGATTTAATCAACGTTGAAGTCATGGCTTACCTGTAGCGTCGCTTTACTTATCTTAGTCTTCCGAAAGTGGCAATTGACACTCTAAATCTTTAGATTTCAAGCAAAAGCTTGCACCAATGGATTGTGCACGATGCTCTGCAATTCTTTACAATGAAGTCAGAAGGTTAAGTTTTTTTAAGCAGTATAGAAAGATGCCCCAGAAAGTTGTTGTTGTCGGTGCTGGAATTGGTGGATTAACTGCGGCTGCCCTTCTCGCTCATCGCGGGTATGAAGTCCTGGTTTTAGATCAAGCCCTTGTTCCAGGCGGATGCGCTTCAACATTCAAACGGCAAGGCTTTACCTTCGATGTGGGTGCGACCCAGGTTGCAGGATTAGAACCGGGTGGAATTCATCACCGAATTTTCTCAGAGCTTGAGATCGATTTACCCCCTGCGACATTTTGCGATCCAGCCTGTGCAGTTTATCTTCCGGGTGAAAGTGAGCCGATTCAGGTTTGGCGAGATCCCGATCGCTGGAAAGCAGAACGCCAAAAACAATTTCCCGGCAGCGAACCTTTTTGGCAATTGCTGAATGATTTATTCCGCTACAGTTGGCAGTTTCAATCCCGCGATCCAGTGCTTCCGCCTCGAAATGTCTGGGATTTGTGGCAACTGACAAAAGCAGTTCGACCGAATACACTGCTGACGTTGCCGCATACTTTCTCGACGGTCGGTGATGCCTTGCGGGGATACGGGTTAAACGATCGCCGACTTCGCACGTTTCTCGATCTGCAATTGAAACTCTATTCTCAAGTGAGTGCCGAGGAAACTGCGTTGCTTTATGCTGCAACGGCTTTAAGTGTTTCTCAAGCGCCCCAAGGCTTGTTTCATTTGCAAGGCAGTATGCAGGTTTTGAGCGATCGCTTAGTCGAAGCTTTGGAGCGCGATCGCGGCAAACTTTTAATGCGGCACAGCGTTGAGCAAATCCACACGCAAGCGGGACGCACGACAGGTGTGACGATTCGGAATCAGAAAACGAATGAATCTTGGTTCGAGCCTGCGGATCACGTGGTTGCAAACGTGACGGTTCAGAATTTAGTCGAACTTTTAGGAAAAGATGCGCCTCAAGGGTATCAGCGTCGAGTCGAGAAATTGCCGCCTGCTTCGGGCGCGTTTGTGATTTATTTAGGAGTCGATCGAGCTGCAATTCCTGCCGATTGCCCGCCTCATTTACAATTTCTCTACGATTACGAAGGCGCGATCGGTGAAAATAATTCCCTGTTCGTTTCAGTCAGTCACGAAGGAGATGGTCGCGCTCCAGCCGGAAAAGCAACGATCATCGCGTCTTCTTTCACCGATACAGGCGCTTGGAAAAATAGTGGTGATTATGAGGCGATGAAGCAGCAGTATGCAGAAGAAGCGATCGCGAAATTAGGGCAGTATTTCAAACTCGATCCATCGACGATCGTGTATCAAGAATCTGCGACTCCCAGAACATTCCAGCGATTTACAGGACGTGCAGATGGAATTGTAGGAGGCATTGGGCAGCGCATCCCGACATTTGGGCCTTTTGGATTTGCAAATCGAACGCCAATTCAGCAGCTTTGGCTGGTCGGAGATTCGACCCATCCCGGAGAAGGAACCGCAGGCGTGAGCTATTCTGCATTAACGGTTGTGCGCCAAATCGAAGCTTTAGCCTTGCCACGTGCCTGAAAAAATACTTTTGACGGCGATCGCAATTCGGTCTAAATCCTCATTCAATAGCGGTGGACAATCGCGACTTTTGCCTAACCCATTATTAAATAAGCGTCTTGCTTCATTAGAAATCGAAAATAATGCAGCAGCCAATGCGCGATCGAGGGTGGTTTGATCTTTCAACGCATCAAATACGACTCTCAATGCCAGCAAAATTGAAGTGACTTGACCCGGAACAGGCGGTTTTCCTTGACCCAACCGTCCCAGGAAGGTATCGCTGGCAGTCGAATTCGTTTGGTCAATTAAGAGCTGACGTGCAGTTTCGTAATCCACGATCGAGCGATCCGAGCGAAATGAACTGTACCACTTTAGCGTGAATTCACAACTTTGCTTCATACATAAAAAATCGGGGAGAGAGTTGTATCCTCTTTCCCCGATTTACCAGAGTTTGAATTGTTTTGTCCGTCTTGGAGTTTCTTGCGTAGGACTTGATTGCGTTTCTTGAGTTGTCTTTGTCTCGCCGCTCCACCTTTTCCTTTATCGTTTCGCCCTTCTCGTCTGGGCGATTCCCAACGCTTCATCATTGCCATAATTTCATGTCCTTTTGATTCGTATCTAAATTTTAGCGCGAGAATCAAGCCTGTCAAAGGGTCAAGCCAACGGTTAACCGCCCTGAATTTTGACTAGGGATTAATAATTTTAAGGACATCAATTTGAATCGTTGGAAATGAGATCGCATGAATTATGCCGCTATCCTGTTCTGTGATTGAAGTGTATTCAGCCCCCTGAGGATCGCGATGAACAATGAGGCGGTTTTTCTTGACATCGACGATCCAATATTCAGAAATGCCAGCCGTCGCATAAGCTGCTAACTTGACGGATTGATCATGATTCAAGGTTGAATCCGAATACTCAATTAAAAAGAAAATATCTTCGGGATAGGGATGATGATGACGATATGAACTTCCTGGAGGACGAACAACCGCGATATCTGGTTCTGGTTCTGAGTGGTTGGGTAATGTGATTGGCTTCGCTTGTCGAATATAGGCATGTGGCTCTAAAAGACGTGCAAGATACCGATCAGCCTCTTGGCTCTGATAAGCGTGTGGCGGGTTCTCAGGAGGCATCTCGATAATTTGACCATTTAATAACTCGACATGGCTGTTACCAAGCAAACCAGTCTCAATGAGTTGATGGTACTCATCGATCGTCCAGCGCTTTAGTTGAAGTGCGGTTTCAGCCATTTCAACCTCTGATACTCTATTCCGATTGCCCTAATCATAATTGAGAAAGCACTTTGCCCAAAGTGATACAGCTTCAGACGATCGAGCAAAGGTTAGACGATTTCAAGACAAGAATTCAGAGCGCTTAACGCTCATCAACGCTAGCTTAGATTATAAACTTTGCGATTTACGATGGGCGGAGAGAGAATCGAACTCTCATACCTTTCGGTGCCACATTTTGAGTGTGGTGCGTCTACCAGTTTCGCCATCCGCCCTTGGATGTCTTAATCAATATAATCTGTTTTGTCACTTTAACGCAAGCATCTAAAAAATCGTATTTTCCGAACCAAAAAAGATTGGTTGGAATCTCGCAAAGCGCTTTATTCTTAGATTAAGAGTCTCTGCAACGTTTTGTAGAGTTTTGTTTGTCCGCGATCGCCCCTCAACACGAATCATGGCTTTCTTTCGTCAATACATCGCTCCGTTGATCGTTGTTCTCGTATTTTTGTTTTCCCTAGTCGTTGTTAGTGCTCGAATTTTTCTACCGAGTGACATGGCAGCACCTGCACCTATTGAAGAAGTCACTCCTCGTGGTGATAAGGCACAATCTCCTGATGTCGATGCAGTTGCAGGTTTACCGCCCGCACTTGCACCGTTTATTCAGGGCTTGCCGAATGATCCGACTCAGCTTTAAACGATCGTGTCGGAATTCCTGCCAGGATATGTGCTTGAACGCGGCTCAGGTAGCGGACGCGATCGCGATCGATTGCTAACGTTTATGCAGAATACCTATACAGAACTATTTCCCGGGCGCAATTTTCCTCAGCTTGAGTCTGCGATCGCGCGGTTTTTCTCTGCTGAAACACCTTTGCAGTGGGTTCAGTGTTCAAATCGTTCCGGTTGGAATCCAATTGCCGGATTATGGCTTGGAAGCGCAATTGAGCAAGGCACAGGCGAACGACAGACCCATATTTTGTTGCTATATGTCATGCCTGAACATCGACGCAAGGGGATCGGAGCGGCACTCGTGCGTTACGCTGAAACATGGGCAAAAATGCGCGGCGATCGCCAGATCGGGCTGCAAGTTTTTGAAACAAATTTGCCTGCACTGTCACTCTATCAAGCCCTAGGGTATGGCACCCAATCCCGCTGGATGACAAAATCGATCGATTAGCAGAATAAAATAAATCCCATGTATAGCAATGATGATTTAAAGGTTTTAGACCTAGAAGAGGATTTAGCCGATCCGTTGGATGAACTGCCGACGGTCGAGGATGAGGTTGCTGCCAAACCTGATCCAGAGGCGATGCTGCCTTTATTGGATGCTGCCGATATTCAGCAACGCATGTTAGCAGCACGAGCTTTCTGTGATGTGCAAGACGATCGTGCCATTCCAAAATTGATCGCACTGTTGAGCGATCCTTGTCCGTTGGTGCGGGTTAGCGCGGCGTATGCGTTAGGAAGAAATCCTAGCCCGGAAGCGGTGGAGTCATTAGTCGATCGCTATCAGCAAGATTGGAATGGCTATGTCCGCAAAGGAGTCGTTTGGGCACTGGGGAATTGTCGCGATCGACGATCGCTTAATACCTTAACCGAGGCGGTCAAAACTGATATTTCAGCCGTTCGCTTATGGGCAGCAAGTTCTCTTGCCCAGATGGCAACCCTCGGATACGACGTAATCGTTGCCGCCGTTCCACCTTTAATTGAAGGATTAAGACGTGATCCGGTTGCAGCCATTCGGAGCAATTGCGCTTGGGCATTGGGTGAGTTGTGTCGAGAGATGCCATCGAATGTCGTTTATGCAACTGCGATCGATGCCTTGATCGAGGCGTTTGCAGAAGACGAAGATTCTGGCGTGCGAGAAGATGCCAAAGCTGCAATGCTCAAAGTTGGAGACGCACGCGGCTTACAAGTGATTGAAACGTTGGAACAAGAAGATTGGTTCTAAAGGAAAGCCGGAGTGTTGTAACGCCCCGGCTTTTGAAGGTCTAAACGTCGTAGATTCGGCACTCTGGCGCATCTGGATTATCGTCACAGAAAACAGTCAGCGAAGTTTTCACCGTCGATCGACGATGTGAGATTTCAGCTTGAACTTCTTCAACCGCATCCCACGCCGCCGCACAATCATCGGAAATTGTTCCATTGGTGCTGCAAACATCGTGAGCGGATTCAATCAGAGTATTGAGGCGTTGTTCGATCGTCACATTTCCTGTTGCGTGAGCCATAACTTTAACCCTTGGTGTAGTGAAACTGGGTGACTCCTTTTAGTGTGCAACCGAAATTTCAAAACTGGGCAGAGTCTTACCTTTAATTTAACGATTCAGAAAACTCGAATGTCGCAGGCGCTTTAGTCAGATCTGCTGAGTTGACTGAATTGCGATCGCCCTGTTCGTCATCTGCTCCATCCATCTGATAGATGCAAGGTACGGCAGAATTCCCGATGGTAGGAAAAGTGCCAAAGTTCGCCTTAAACTCATTGCAGAGCAGAATCATGGAAGCCTTTGATAATACATTGCTGAGCAACTATATCCAAACGGTTCAGCAGCGGACACAAGTTCTATATAAAAATAAAAAAGACTCTAAGCAATCTTCTGCAAGCATAGAAGATTGTTTAGAGGAATTATTCTCAGCCTTAGAAGAACTGAGTATTGCAGAAGAAGAATTACGACAACAAAATGAAATGTTAATCGCGGCTCAGTCTGAGATTGAAGCAGAGCGACAGCGTTATCAAGAGTTGTTTGAATTTGCGCCGGATGCGTACTTAATTACGGATCTATATGGAATCATTCGAGAGGCAAATCGGGTCGCACTTCAACAATTTAATATTGCTCATCGGCATTTGATCCAGAAACCGTTAATCAGCTTTATTCCTGAACATCAGCGTCAGGCATTTCGATCGATTCTGAATCAATTACCGATGATTTATCGAGTCCAAGAATGGGAAGTGATGGTTTGTGGACGCAAGCGTGAGCCGTTCATCGCAGCAATTACAGTTGAAGCAGTACTTGATCAACAAGGAAAAGCAACTGCACTGCGCTGGCTGATTCGCGACATTACGAATCGCAAACGCACTGAGGCACAACTTCAAGACACTCAACTTCAAAATCTGGAACTGATCGAAATCGATCGACTCAAAGACCAGTTCATGGCAACGATTTCTCACGAACTGCGAACGCCAATGAATGCAATTTTGGGATTTTCTCGGCTGATTGGCGATCGCGTTGCGCTTTTGGGTGATGGTAGGTTGAACCAAATGGTGGATCATGTCGTTCGCAATAGTCATCATTTGTTAGCCATGATCGAAGAACTGCTCGACTTTTCTAAGCTCAAATCTCGAAAGCTTGAACTTCGACCCGCAGGATTTGATCTGGTTCAGATTGCTTCTGAAACGATTCAGGATCTTCGCTGTTTATCAGAGCAAAAAGGCTTAGCGTTAGAGCTTGATTGTTCGCAGGACAGTTTACCGATCGTCAATGATCCGGGTCGAATTCGCCAAATTTTAGTGAATCTGATTTCTAATGCCGTCAAATTTACGGATTCAGGTCTTGTTACTGTCGGCTTCTGGGAAGCTCCAGAAGGACGGATTTTAATTGTGGTTCAAGATACCGGAATTGGTATTGATGTCGCCGATCAAGAGAATATTTTTCAAGAATTTTGGCAAGTGAATCAATCGCGCACTCGACAAGTCGGCGGCACAGGCTTGGGACTCGCGATCGTTCATGCTCTGGTAGAATTAATGGACGGATCAATCTCAATCCACAGCAAAGTCGATCAGGGCACAACGATTCGGGTCGAGCTTCCTCGCCGCATTGCACCGCTCTAAACCCGCGTTTTCATTGCCTCCACGATTTCATTGCCCTGAACGAAGTTGAAGACCCCACCTAGTTGTCATACATCTCTGAAGCGATTGTATACCTGAGCAATTGGCTAAGCTCAGCAGTCCTTAATAGGGGAATTTGCAGAGTTAACACCGGACTTTGAAGCTAGTGCGGGACAGAATTGAATTTCTAAACAATCCGCGATCGCATCTCTCTTGATCACTGATCAGAAGGAGCTATGACTAAACCTAATATTATTGCGATCGGGGCTTCCGCAGGTGGAGTCGAAACGCTGTCGAACTTAGTGAGTCAACTCCCGAGCGATTTAGATGCAGCGATCTTTGTGGCGATCCATTTTCCTCCTCGTGCAACCAGTGTTCTTCCCCAAATTCTCAATCGCCTCAAGACGCTTCCTGCACAGCATCCAGCAGAAGGAGACGCGATCACACCTGGACAAATCTACATTGCACCTCCTGACCATCATTTATTCGTTCGGCAGGGTCGCATTCATCTCGATCACGGTGCGCGGGAAAATGGACATCGCCCTGCGATCGATACATTGTTTCGCTCGATCGCGTATGCTTACGGTCGGCAGGCAATTGGAGTCATCTTAACTGGAACGCTAGACGATGGGACAGCTGGACTGTTGACCATTAAAGCTCGTGGCGGCATTGCGATCGTACAAGATCCAAATGAAGCCTTATTTGCTGGAATGCCGCTCAGCGCAATCAATGCGGTAGAAGTAGACGAAATTTTGAGGGTCAGAGACATTGCAAAGCGATTAATCGAGCTTTCCCTCACACCTATCCATGAGCAAAAGCCGATGACTGACGAAATTTCGCATGAAGGGGAGTGGGTGGCACAGGAAAAAGCTGCGATCGAGCAAGGAGAGCGCACAGGCTTAGCATCCACCTTTACCTGTCCTGACTGTGGGGGTGTGCTGTGGGAGTTGCATGATCAAAATTTGATGCGATATCGCTGTCATGTGGGTCATGCTTATTCGATCGATAGCTTGCTCTCGGAAAAAGACAACAGTTTAGAACGAGCGCTTTGGACAGCCCATCGTGCCTTAGAAGAAAAAGCGGCACTGGCACGGCGCATGGCAGCACAAGCGAAGCGATCGAATTACTCCATGTCAGAAGCACAATTTCTGGAACGAGCAGCAGAAGCGGAAAATCATGCGGCAGTGTTGAAACAGGTCTTGTCTCAGCAGATTGAGTTGCAGCCTCACCCAGAGGAAATCGATTAGGCTCAGCAGATCTTGCACCCTCAAGACCATGCTTGAGCATTTCGTTTCTGATGTCCTCCTGCCCGTGAATAGAATTCACAATCTATACAGCGCGAAGTCCCTTGAGCGAGAGTGACAGCCAGATTGAGAACTTTAATCTTTATTCAAAGGGGTTCGCGCACCGTTCAATCCGGATTCAAATTCCAGTGCGGACAGAATCGATCTCAAAAACAACTTTCAAATGCAAGTCTAGCAACGTTAACGTTATGACCCACAAAAACGCCGCAGGCGTACAAGGACAAATCAAGTGGAAGACCATCAAACTAATATTGAACTCGAAGCACTGCTGGACTACATCAAACAGAGCCGTGGCTTTGACTTTACAGGCTACAAGCGCCCCAGCTTAGTGCGTCGCATTCACAAAGCAATGCAGACAGTCGGAGTCGAAGGATATAGTAACTATTTAGATTATCTCGAAGTTCATCCTGAAGAGTTCGAGCAATTATTTAATACACTGCTGATCAATGTCACTTGCTTTTTCCGCGATCGACCTGCTTGGGATTGCATTCGCAGCGAGATTGTTCCGCAAATTCTGGCTCAGAAAGATCCAACTGACCCCATTCGTATTTGGACAGCGGGCTGTGCCTCGGGTCAGGAAGCCTACACGATCGCAATTTTGCTGGCAGAAGTTTTAGGCATTAAACCGTTTCGCGATCGCGTCAAAATTTACGCTACAGATGTTGATGAAGACGCGCTCAATCAAGCACGTCAGGCTAGCTATTCTGATAGTGAACTGACTGAATTGACTCCTGAACAGATCGAGCACTTCTTTGAGCAGTCCGATGCTCTCTATGTCTTTCGCAAAGACTTACGGCAATCTGTGATTTTTGGACGACATGATCTGATTCATGACGCGCCCATTTCCAGAATTGATTTGCTCATCTGTCGGAATACGTTGATGTATCTCAATGCCGAAACTCAGGCGAAGATTCTGACTCGATTTCACTTTTCTCTGCGAGAGAGTGGCTTTCTGTTTTTGGGTAAAGCTGAAATGCTGCTGTCTCATACGAGCACGTTTGCCCCAGTTCAGTTGAAACATCGCATCTTCTCAAAAGTACCCAGAGCAACTTTTGCACATCGACCTGTAGCAACCAGTCAACCGACTCAAGATGAAGCGTTCAACTTCTTACCGAGCTATGCGCGACTCCGTGACTCAGTATTTGAAACTGCGCCCCTTGCGAGGCTAGGGATCGATGCGGCTGGTTTTCTTGCCTTGGTCAATGAACGTGCTCGATCGCTGTTTGGCATTAGTCTGCGAGATGTCGATCGCCCGATCCAGGACTTAGAAATTTCCTACCGCCCGGTCGAACTCCGATCGTGTATCGAGCAAGTTTATATCGATCGTCGATCGGTGACTCTTTGCAATGTCGAATGGCAAACCGCCCGTGAACTGATCTATCTAGACGTGCAAATCACGCCTTTAATTGATCCGTCGGACAATATTCTTGGTGTCAGTGTCAGCTTTACTGATGTGACGCGATACAAACGGTTGCAGGAAGAACTCGAACACTCGAATCAAGAATTGGAGACAGCGTACGAAGAACTGCAATCGACCAATGAGGAATTAGAAACGACAAATGAAGAACTGCAATCGAGCAATGAAGAATTAGAAACAACCAACGAAGAATTGCAATCGACCAACGAAGAACTCGAAACGATGAACGAGGAGCTTCAATCAACCAATGAAGAACTCCAAACCGTCAACAAAGAACTTCAACGTCGCAGCGAAGAACTAAATCAAAGCCATGCCTTTCTAGAATCAATCCTCAAAAGCTTGAAAGGTGGAGTGGTCGTCGTCGATCGAGACTTGCGTGTTCAGATCTGGAATCACAAAGCCAAGGATCTCTGGGGAGTGCGCCCTGAAGAAGCGATCGGGCAGAATTTTCTCAATCTCGATATTGGGCTGCCTGTCGAAGCGCTATGCCAACCGATTCGGGACTGTCTGTTGGGATTGTCTGAGGACACAATCGATCTGATGCTGACATCGGTTAATCGTCGGGGACGCAGCATTCAATGTCATGTCACTTGCACTCCATTGGTCAGAAGTGAAGGCACAACTCAGGGCGTAATTTTGCTGATGGAAGAATGGAAAAATGAGGGGGTTGGCTCCTGAGGATGAGGGTTCGATGCGTCAGTATCCAGAGGATTAGCTCCATCAGAGAAATAACCTCACAAGCATCTTAGAGCGCGAATCCATTGCTCTAAAATCTCTCAGTTTATCGCAGCAAAACTTAATAGATCCCCGATCGCACTTTGAAAGACCGCCATTTGGTAGGATTGATAACTGAGATTGCCCATGAAAACGGCGACTAATCAGCAGTTGGAGGACTTATTTCGTGGAAAACACGCTTGGTTTAGAGATTATTGAAGTCGTAGAACAGGCGGCAATTGCCTCGGCACGCCTCATGGGGAAAGGCGACAAAAATGAAGCCGATCGAGTTGCAGTAGAAGCGATGCGCGAACGCATGAACAAAATTTACATGCGTGGTCGGATCGTGATTGGAGAAGGAGAACGTGACGATGCGCCGATGCTCTACATCGGAGAAGAAGTCGGAATTTGTTCTCGTCCTGATGCAGCAGATTTTTGCAACATCGAAGAGTTGATCGAAATCGATATCGCTGTTGACCCCTGCGAAGGCACAAACCTTTGTGCATATGGTCAGCCAGGTTCGATGGCAGTTCTAGCAATCTCCGAGAAAGGCGGATTGTTTGCAGCTCCCGACTTCTATATGAAGAAGCTTGCGGCTCCTCCTGCTGCAAAAGGTAAAGTTGACATCAACAAGTCAGCCACCGAAAACCTGAAAATCTTGTCTGAGTGCCTTGATCGCTCGATCGATGAACTGGTGGTCGTCGTGATGAAACGCGATCGTCACAATGACTTGATCAAAGAAATCCGTGACGCAGGCGCGCGCGTTCAACTCATCAGCGATGGTGACGTAGGCGCAGCAATTAACTGCGGTTTCGCTGGAACCAATATTCACGCCCTGATGGGAATTGGTGCGGCTCCTGAAGGTGTAATTTCGGCTGCGGCTCTGCGTTGTCTCGGCGCACACTTCCAGGGACAATTGATCTACGATCCAGAAGTCGTCAAAACCGGATTGATCGGAGAGAGCAAAGAAGCAAATATTGCTCGCCTCAAAGAAATGGGCATCACTGACCCTGATAAGGTTTACACCGCTGAAGAACTTGCATCCGGTGAAACCGTGTTGTTTGCTGGAACAGGTATCACTCCCGGCAACATCATGAACGGTGTTCGGTTCTTCAAAGGCGGCGCGAGAACCCAAACCCTGGTTATCTCTAGCCAATCGAAGACGGCACGGTTTGTGGACACGATTCACATGTTTGACCAGCCGAAGATTGTTCAGTTGCACTAAGAAGGTAGGGAGTGGGGAGTAGGGAGTAGGGGGTAAAAGCATTCTTGCTCCCCACTCCCCACTCCTCACTCCCCACTCTTCCCTTCACCCTTCCGATTTATCAGAGCGCTTTTTAATATGAACATTGCTGTTGTTGGGCTAACTCACAAAACTGCTCCAGTTGAGGTTCGTGAGAAGCTAAGTATCCCGGAACCTGTTTGCGATAAAGCGATCGCACAACTGTGTAGCTATCCCCACATTGAAGAAGTCGCAGTTCTCAGTACTTGTAATCGCTTGGAACTTTATTTAGTCACTTCTGAGACTGAGCAAGGTATTCGAGAAGTCAATCAATTTTTATCAGAACATAGTAAATTGCCCAGTGCTCGCTTGCGTCCTTATCTGTTCACGCTGTTACATCAGGATGCAGTCATGCACTTGATGCGAGTATCGGCGGGTCTCGATAGTCTGGTTTTGGGTGAAGGGCAGATTTTGGCACAGGTGAAACAATGCCACAAACTTGGTCAGCAACATCAAGGCATTGGTCGAATTCTAAATCAACTCTTTAAGCAAGGAATTAGCGCTGGAAAACGAGTTCGGACTGAGACGAGCATTGGAACTGGAGCAGTTTCAATTAGCTCCGCAGCCGTTGAATTGGCGCAAATGAAAGTCGATTCGCTAGCAGATCAGCGCGTCACGATTATCGGGGCAGGGAAGATGTCTCGATTGTTAGTGCAGCACTTACTGTCGAAAGGCGCAAATAACATTGTGATTTTGAATCGATCGATGAATCGCGCCCGCGAACTTGCAAATCTGTTCCCGGATGCTCATTTGAGATTGCTGCCGATCGAAGACATGATGGATGCGATCGCACAATCTGACATTGTGTTTACCAGTACGTCTTCGACCGAGCCAATTCTCGATCGTGCCAATCTCGAACCTGTTTTGGACGCAAACCAGCCTTTAATGGTGATTGATATTGCGGTTCCGCGAAACGTTGCCGCAGATGTCAATGAATTGCCGATGGTACGAGCATTTAACGTCGATGATTTGAAAGCAGTGGTCGCCCAAAATCAGGAAAGTCGTCGGCAGATGGCAATGGAAGCAGAAGCACTGCTCGAAGAAGAAGTAGAAACGTTTCAAGCATGGTGGCGATCGCTCGAAACCGTTTCGACGATTAGCTGTCTGCGAGACAAAGTTGAAGCGATTCGGGCACAGGAACTAGAGAAAGCCTTATCGAGACTAGGGACAGAATTTGGCGATCGACATCGCGAGGTGATTGAAGCCTTGACTAAAGGGATTGTGAATAAAATTTTGCACGATCCGATGGTTCAATTGCGAGCGCAGCAGGATATTGAGGCGCGGCGACAAGCGATGGAGACTTTGGAACTGCTGTTCAATTTAGAGAGTCCGCAGGCAAGAGTTTAGACTCTGGGAGCGATCATATACGATCGCGTTTTGGGAAAGTGATACCAAATTGTTTTTTCATTGCGACAGATTGATTTGGTATCACTTGCTTTAAGTCGAGAAACCCGTCCAGCGCAGAAACTAGATGCGACGTACAAAGAAGTAGAGTCGGTAGCGTCCCTCAGATGGGCTGCCCATTTCCCAAGTGAAATCAGCGATTGGATCACCCCCTTCCCCTTGATTTGCAAGCTGAATCAAGCGCTCTTTTGTAAAAAGCTCCGCTCGTCTGCCGACATCATCATCCCCTGCGCCGACTAGCTCACTTAACTTATTCGCAATAAACATTTCTACCGTTTCTGGCACAGACACCCCAGTTTGACTGTTGAGCGCACTATTCCCTGCATCCAAAATTGATTTAAATGTTGCAGAGAAAGCATGAGGATCACCTTCATCGTTTTCTCGAATGACTGCTGCTAAAATCAAGTCTCTTGCAGATCCTGAATACAGGCGGATTGCAGATCGAATGACATCGCCTTCGTCCACTTCAATTACACCTGTTTCATAAGGTGTTTGCGCTTGATCAGAAGAAGAAACGCCTAGAAACATATAAGGCTCATCACTATCCGACCATTCATTCGATTCTTCTAAACATTGAAATCCAGTAAACCAAACTTCGACTTTGGGGGCAGCCAGTCGTTTCACGGCTTCGGATGAGAGACGGTCTTTCAAATGAGACGGAATTTTCGTCATCGAACCGCGATCGACTGAAAATACGGAAGAGGGCATTACGTTCTCCTGAATCATGAATTAAAGCATCGGTGCTTTTGAATTCATTGTGTCAGTCACGATCTGTGATCCACAGTGCCCAGTTGGGTAGTTTGTCCGCAGTTTAGAGCGTAGCCGGATCAAGAGCGCGATCGCGAAAAAATCACGATCGCTCAACTATCCAAGCGTATCCGGATCAATTCCACGACTGCGTAGCTGTTCTCGTAATTGTTCAAGTTGTTGTTGTGCAGCTTCAGCTTGGCGTTGTGCAATTTCAGCTTGGCGTTGTGCAGCTTCAGCTTGGCGTTGTGCTAATTCTGTCCGCTCATCCGGGAGAAGATAACGATCGCCTTGCTCGTTGTACCAAAAGACCCATTCCCGCTCAATGCCCAGATAAGTTGCACGCTCTCGCCCAATCCCTAAACCGATTTCCGGCATCCAACAAGGAGATTGGGTCAAAAGCAACATATATTCGCCATTGACTAATTTATAAACTTCAAGCGGTGGCTTGCGACGGCGGCGGCTGGAATATACGACGTAATACAGCACCCCCATTTCCTGATACATGAGTTTTTTAGTGCTGTATTCACCTCGGTAATTCTGCGAAACGACTTCTAAAACAAAAATTGGAACGACACCTTCTTCCCACAAGGGATAACTGAGCCGCAAATCTTCATCGATAAACCGCTCAACTCCCAAACTGAGAAATCCGTCCGGCACGATCGCAGGTTCTTCTGGATCGTAATAAATCCCCATATCGATCCCAAAGAACCAATCCCAGCGATCGACCCATAAGTATCCAAGAATTGCTTTTAACAAGCCTGGAATTAAATCTTGAAGCTCATTATCCACAGGCGTATCATCCGAGTCGGGCAGTTCTTCAGAAGAAGGGTAGTAATGGAGAGGCTTGTACTCGAACATCTTGAGTCCTCCAGCGCTCCTTTCATCTTAAAGTTTCTTCCCAACCTTGCCAAATCGTCGTTCTCGTTGCTGATATGAGATCAAAGCCTGGTGAAATTCAGCTCGATCAAAGTCGGGCCATAAAGTATCGGTTACATACAACTCTGCATAAGCGGCTTGCCAGAGCAAGAAATTACTGAGCCGCATTTCGCCACTAGTCCGAATCATCAGATCCGGATCGCAAATTCCGGCAGTATACAAATGTCGCTCAAATAGGCTCTCATCAATATCATCTGGCTGAATTAACCCTTGTTGGATTTGAGTTGCGATCGAGCGACATGCCTTAATAATCTCCTGTCGTCCACCGTAATTCGTTGCGACCGTAAACCGAATTCCCGGATTATCTTTCGTTTCTAAAACCGCCCGTTCGATCTCCGCCTGCAAACTCGTGGGCAGCGCATCCAAATTACCAACAAATTGAATCCGGACATTTTCTTCCTTCATTTCACGCAGCTCTTGCCGCAAGACTCGCTCAAACAAAGTCATCAAGAATTCCACTTCTTCGAGTGGGCGTCCCCAATTCTCAGTTGAGAAGGCATAAGCCGTTAAGGCTTCAATTCCCCAATCGCGACAGCAGCGAAGTAAATCTTTCAGCACATCTACACCACGTCGATGCCCCATAATTCGAGGTCTACCCTGCCGTTTTGCCCACCGTCCATTTCCATCCATAATCACCGCGACGTGGCGGGGCAAGCGATTGCGGTCTAGATCAGCAGGTAAATCTTGTAAAATTTTGTGCTTGGCAGTCATTGTGGTTTCGGGGAACGCCGATAAAAGGGGTTAAAGTCAACTTGGTTTTAGCAGAATTAAGAGTCGCCTCGCTTACGTTCATTCCGAATCCGGCGGTCTTTTAAACTACCTTCGTTAAATAAACGCGAGAATAAGAATACTGCCTTTGTTCGGAATTGACGACCGAGACTTTTCAGATCGCGCGTGACAGGTTCGCGATCGCCCGACTGTGAAAACCGTTCTTCTAGAAGCTCCTTTAGTTTACTGCTGGTTAAGGGACGATTTAACATTCCGCGTTCAGCCAGCGAAATCGACCCGGTTTCTTCAGAAACGACGACACAAATACAATTTTCTAATTTCTCAGTAATGCCCATGGCAGCCCGGTGCCGAGTCCCAAGTTGCCGAGATGCTGTCTTTTCCGATAGCGGCAAAATTACCCCGGCGGCAATCACGCGAGACCCTCGAATTAAAACCGCTCCATCGTGTAAAAGTGTCGTAGTTTGAAAGATCGTTTGTAGAAGTTCTTTAGAGATTTCGGCATTCAGTTTAACACCCGGAACTGAGAAATCTCGTTCGTCGATCGCAGTTCCGGTCTCGATAATAATTAAAGCTCCAGTGCGGTTTTGAGACAGTCCTTTCACCGCTTCGACAATCTCATCGGTCACACTATCTGAACTGGGTAAATTTCGATTGGACGGCTGAAAAAGTTGCGCGATTTCTCCTCGTCCCAATTGCTCAAGAAATCGGCGGAACTCAGATTGAAGAATAAACGCCATTGCTACGGCTGCCCCAACCACCAGATTATTGAGGACAAAACTCAGCAAGGCTAAATCCATGCGACGACTGACCGCCGCCGCGAGCATCAAAATAATAAATCCCCGCACCATCCAGAGGGTACGTCTTTCTCGTCCGATGATCACGAGCATCACGTAGGTCAGCGCCAAGACTAACCCGACATCAACGAGAAATCGGAGATTTTCAAAAACGAACTTGAGTAGGGAGGTCAAAGCAGAAGGAATAAAGAGTAAGAAACTAAGGGCTTGGGTCATTGTATACAAGCTTAGAGGGGAGACTTGCAATTGAATTTCCATCTCTGCTCATCCTCACCCTTTATCCTTCATCCTGCTTTATTTCAATCTATCCGGGACGCGATCGTTGCGAATCAAGTCGGCATAAGTTTCTCGTTCGAGGATAATGCTCGCTTCTCCTTCATACACGAGAACTGCTGCCGGACGAGTCAACCGATTGTAGTTCGATGCCATGCTGTAATTGTAGGCTCCCGTCGCCATCACGACGAGAATATCTCCCGGTTGTGTTTGAGGCAAGTCAATGTCTTTGATCAAGACATCTCCGGATTCACAATGTTTTCCAGCGATCGTGACTGTCTCTTTTGGCTCAGCAGACATCCGATTCGCAATCACGGCACGACAGACAGACTGATAGGTGATTGGTCTTGGATTGTCTGACATGCCGCCATCGACACTAATATAAGTGCGAATTCCCGGCACAGTTTTGCGTCCACCGACTGTGTAAGCCGTGATGCAAGAAGACCCAATCAGCGATCGACCTGGTTCACAGAGCAATTTCGGCAGCGGCATATTTTCTGCTTCACAGGCTTTGACCATCGATTCTGCAACAATCTTCACCCATTCATCAATGCTAGGTGGATCATCGCTTTCGTTGTAGCAAATTCCTAAACCGCCACCAATATTCACTTCGGGAACATTCAAACCGTATTGAGCAGCTTTCTTCACCCATTGCAGCATGACGCTGGGCAAATCGCGATGCGCTTGCAGTTCAAAAATCTGCGAACCGATATGAGCGTGCAAGCCAGTTAATTCAAGATTTGAATTCTGACTGATGAACTGGAAAATGTCTTCGACTTGATTGGGATCAAAGCCAAATTTGCTGTCTAAGTGTCCGGTGCGAATGTATTCATGAGTATGGCAATCCAATCCGGGTGTAATTCTCAGCATGACTCGGATCGGACGCTCAGCATTCATCTGCGCCAATCGTTGTAGTTCAAGCTGATTGTCAACAACGATCGTGCAGCCGGATTTCACAGCATATTCTAATTCAGCGATCGACTTGTTATTTCCGTGCAGATAAATCTTGCTTGGATCGGCTCCAACTTGTAGTGCGGTATAAAGTTCGCCTCCAGTTGCCACATCGATCCCCAGTCCTTCCTGAGAGACGATCGAGCAGACTGCCAAACAGTTCCAAGCTTTCGAAGCATACAACACCTGCGTTTCTGCCGGATAGTAGCGGCGAAACGAATCGCGATATTGTTGGCAAGCCGTTCGCAAGCCTGTTTCATCTAAAACATAGAGCGGAGAGCCGAAATGTTTGACCAGTTCAGTCAAATCACAGCCGCCGACTTCGAGATGATCGCGATCGTTGACCTTCGCGGTCAAAGGCATCAGAAATTGATTGGGAGAGCGATCGGAGCCGGAATTCGGGAGATATTGACGACCAGAAGCCGTCGTTGCAATCGGAGTCGATACCATGCGTGAGTCCTCAATGCTGGCAGGTGTTGTAGCTAGCTTTTTTTGCAGTATCTACCAGTTTACAATTGAGGGCTTTGGATTTAAGAGTAATTTCTGATTGATCGTCCCCCGTTCCAATTCCTTGAACTCCGATTGAGAATCCGCGATCGCGACTTGATTTACTGTAATTCGTCGATCGCTGCTCAGCCTGAAATCTCGAGGGGAGATTGGGTCGATCGTATTAACTCATGCCCTTCTGTGTAGACTGAAATGAAGCCTACTGTGATTACCTCTATGCAAGCGAAAGAACAATTGCTGCATGAAATTGACGAACTCCCTGATTTCTTGCTCAAAGAAGTTTTAGATTTTGTTCAATTTCTGAAATCAAAACATTTGCAGAACAAACTCGAAATCAGTGCGATGAGTGAGGCAGTTCTAGCGAAGGACTGGCTTAGACCGGAGAAGGACAAAGCTTAGCGAGATTTGTAAAGGGTGATGTGGTGATCGTGCCGTTTCCGTTCTCGGATTTGACAAATGCAAAACGGCGACCCGCTAAGTTCTAGCCACATTCAAGATAACGATCTAGATTTTGTGTCAGATTACCAGCCTATTAATTTCTGATAGTTGCTTGATAAATAAAACCCTATCTTCTCCTGAGCCATCGTAATCGGGATGGAGAGGCACGCCATTTCTCTCAGCATTACTAGGTTCAGCCTCAAATCCCAAGCGTAGATGATAAGCGATCGAGTCTTGATTAACCGGGGAAGTTACACACCTAACTCGAACCCGCTCAAACCTTTGCACCACTTGAAAGAACTGTTGATACAAAGCACTTCCTACACCTTGCTTTCTAAAATCCGGGTGAATTCCAACAAAGTGAATATATGCTTCTTCCGAGTGACTCTGCGATAAGAAGCCAATTAAAAAACCAATAATTTTTTGATCAATTTCTGCGATGAAACTTGTCTCACAAAAGTGAACAAAAAAGAGCTTAGGGAGCATATCTCTCATCTGTCTGCCGCCCCACCATTCATTCACAACACAAATAATGGATTGATAGTCACTGGGCTGCACATTCCGAATTTTCATGCGATTTCATTCAAATCGTTGCGATTTCAGATTGGGTTGACGCTAGCTCAAACGGTAACAGCTTGATTGATTCTGGATACAGCCTCAGAGATTCATAGGTTCTTTCATCTCGATCGACTTGACTTCGATACAATCAGATCCGTCCGTCTATGCGCTATCTCTGTGAATTCCATCACGCTTCAAACGATCGACCACCCGCTCCTCCCCAAAGTCCTCGAACTGGATCAAGTTTGTTTCAACGGACTTTGGGCAATCGCAGGGTATCACCGAGAAGTAGACAGCCTCAATCGTGAATTAATCGCACTCTTATCTGGGGATCGCTCGATCGGATATAGCGTGACCGTTTTGTATCAGATTTGTTCTTTAGCGCAGTTCTAACCCTGTCGCCG